>Ga0209631_10003321_pt1 | contig 18592 bp, 16 predicted proteins | sample COG_08_FD_184752 | JGI IMG/M metagenome (GOLD analysis project Ga0209631, IMG submission 184752) | Pelagic Microbial community sample from North Sea - COGITO 998_met_08 (SPAdes) (version 2) | ecosystem: Environmental > Aquatic > Marine > Neritic zone/Coastal water | place: Helgoland, sampling...
CCGTGTTCAAGTATTCTTGACACGGGACTTTTTTTTAATTTTTTAATCTTAAGTAGGTATGTATTCTTACTGGAAAAATAATCAGCTAAAGATAGCGCCATGGATTTTTTTGGCGCCTGGCATTTTGATGTTCTCTCTTTATGTTATCTTTCCTATCTTTCAATCAGTCAATTTAAGTTTTTATCAGTGGGATGGTTTGGGTGCAAAAACCTATATTGGCGCTGAAAACTATATCGAACTGTTGGATGATGAATACTTTATTGTTTCATTAAAAAATAATGTTATTTGGCTTGTTTTGTACCTTCTGGCAGTTCCAGCAGGACTTTTTGCAGCATTATTTCTTAATCAAACAGTTAGAGGTATACGAATCTATAAGTCTATCTTTTTCTTTCCATTTGTCATTTCTCAGGTTGTCGTCGGTTTGGTTTTTAGTTGGTTTTATGACCCATCTAATGGATTGCTGAATATCATTTTAGAATTTTTTGGTTTTGATACAATTGCAATTCTTGCAGAGGAAGACTATGTTACCTATGGCATTATTGCCGCAGGTTTGTGGCCGCAAACTGCTTACTGCATGATTTTATACTTAACGGGTTTGAATTCAGTTGATCCAGAACAAATCGAGGCAGGACGAATTGATAATGCAAGAGGTTGGAGAATGTTGTGGTACGTAATCTTGCCGCAACTCAAACCTGCTACCTTTATTGCTGTCGTAGTAACAATAATTGGCGCTTTAAGATCTTTTGACTTGATTGATATTATGACTGGTGGAGGCCCTTGGGGCTCTAGTCGAGTGCTTGCCTATTATATGTATGAAAAAGCCTTCTCAGAGTATGGTTTCAGAATGGGTTATGGTGCAGCTATTGCCGTCGTACTTTTGTTAATAATGATGGTTTATATTGCGACAATTCTTTACCGACTTTATCAAGACGAGAAGGGGGGTTAGCCATGTTTCCTACGCCAATCGAAAGAACCAAGCCATCAACCCAGCTCCTTTATAAAATTGCGCTTCCAATCTCTATTATTATTTGGTTGCTTCCACTCCTAGCGGTTGCCTTAACATCAATCCGTTCTGGAGCTGATATTAATTCAGGAAATTACTGGGGAATGCCAACTTCGATAAATTTTATTGAAAACTATACCGCAGTTTTTACAGACTCTCCACTTGGTTACTACATTCTCAATAGCTTCAAGATAACTATACCTACAGTCATAGGTGCTATCGTGTTATCTAGCTTAACAGGATTTGCATTGGGTGTTTATCGTTTCAAGCTTAACCTATTTGTATTCTTTATGTTTGTCGCTGGAAACTTTATTCCCTTCCAAATACTTATGGTTCCCGTTAGAGACCTTTCTCTTTCTCTTGGTTTGTACAATTCAGTTTGGGGATTAGTAGTATTCCATATAGCTTTTCAAACTGGGTTCTGTACATTCTTTATGCGCAACTTTATTAGAGCGCTACCCTTTGAGCTTATCGAAGCTGCAAGGGTTGAGGGAGTTTCAGAATTTAAAATTTTCTGGCATATTGTTGTCCCACTGATGCGCCCAGCAATGGCTGCCTTGTCAGTATTAATCTTTACTTTTATTTGGAATGATTATTTCTGGGCAATTGTTTTGACTCAAGGTGCTGAGGCAATGCCTGTGACTGCTGGGTTAAACTCACTTAATGGACAGTGGGTTTATAATCAGCACTTAGTATCTGCCGGATCAATCATAGCTGCCCTTCCTCCAGTTTTGATGTTCTTCTTGATGCAAAAACACTTTATAGCAGGTTTAACACTTGGTGCTGTCAAATGATGAAACAATGGCGCCTTGATACTCGGAATCAATCACTTGTATTGTCTTCATTAAATAATCGATTGCCATGCATTATTTATTGGGGTGAATGCTTGCCAAGAGATGAAAACCTAGATGAGCTCTATGAAGCATCAAAAAAAGACTGGGGAGATAATCTTTTGGACCAAATCCCTGAACTTTCAATTTTGCCAGAGCAGTCGGCTAACTTTTCTGGACAGTTAGGATGCAAGATGAGAGATGTTAATGGCCATTTACTCTCATCAAATTTTGTTTTTTTTGCTGATGAGGTTAGCAACAACTCTCTAACTTTGGTCTTTAAGGATAAGGATCTTGGGATAACTTATACGGCTGGTATTGATGCTTTATATGAAGATGATGTATATGCTCTAAATGCTAAGATTAATAGCAACAACCCAATCATAATGGAGTGGCTGTCAGCACCTGTTATAGAGGCCCCACAAACTAGCAATGAAATGCTTGACTACGGGGGTCATTGGGGCAGTGAGTTTAGGAGCCAGAGGACGCCATGGGTCACAGGTGTTCATTTAAGAGAGTCAAGGGTTGGAACCACGAGCCATGCCCATTTTCCGGGGTTAATGATTCCAACGGCTGGAAGCTCAGAAAATTTAGGTTCCTGCTATGGTTTTCACTATGGCTGGTCTGGAGGCCATCGGATGATTGCTGAACAGCTTCAAGATGGACGTAAACAAATCCAATTTGGAAATACGGAGAATAGTGAATTAAATCCTCTAACTAGCTTTGAAACTGCAAAACTTTATATAAGTCACTCTGGAGCTGGATTGGGTGGGGTAGGTCGCATATTTAGAGACTTTGTATCCAACTCAATTGTTGATCTTCCAATAGGTTCTATTAGGCCAGTTCATTATAATTGCTGGGAGGCGGTTTACTTCGATCATAATATTGAAGAGCTCAAGGAGATAGCAACTCTAGCTGCAGATATTGGCGCTGAAAGATTCGTTCTGGATGATGGGTGGTTTAAAGGACGAAATAGTGCCACATCGAGTCTGGGAGACTGGTATGTAGACGAACATAAATATCCAGATGGAATGCATCCTTTAGTGAAACATATTCATTCAAATGGAATGACATTTGGTCTATGGTTTGAACCTGAGATGGTTAGCCCAGATAGTGATTTATTTCGCTCCCATCCTGAGTGGATTTTAGGAGATATAAGTCAAACTCTAGGTAGAGCTCAATACGTTCTTGATATCTCCATCAATGAAGTTCAGGAATATCTTTTTGAAAGGATCGATTCAATTTTAAATGAGTATCCTATTGAATACATTAAATGGGACCATAATAGAGTATTGCCATATCCAGATGCATCACAAACCAGAGCTTTATATAGTCTTTTAGATAGGATTAGGGAATCCCATTCAGGTCTAGAAATTGAAACCTGCTCTTCGGGCGGTGGAAGGATTGATTACGGGATATTAGAACATACCCAAAGAGTCTGGCTATCGGATAGTAATGATGCTCTGGAAAGATTGCGCATTCAACATGAGGCACTTCTGTGGCTACCTATACATGTCACCGGAAGTCATGTAGGCCCAAAGGTTTGTCATACCTCAGGTAGAGAGTTACCTATGTCATTTAGAGCATGGGTGTCAGCTCAACGCCATATGGGCTTTGAAATGGATCCAAAAGAGCTTTCTACTGAAGATAAAGTTATTCTTAAATCTGTTACGCAATGGTGGAAAAAGAATCGAGAATGGATGATGAGTGCAAATATTCTTAGATTGCCTTGTATTGATAAAACCGTTATTGCAGAAATTCAAGTGAATTTACAGGGTGATCATTTTGTCGTTTTTGCGGGACAAAGCAGTGCGTCAGAGCTCAGCTCATCTGTTCCATTAGTGCTTGCTGGGCTTGATTCTAAGTCGATGTATAATATTTCTGTTCACAACAAAAAAGAAATAAAATCACTAGGTAAATCAGATGAAGGTCTAATGAATAAAAATTTGATGTTAAGTGGACAATTTCTAATGACTAAAGGCTTGCAATTACCAAAAGTGTTTCCAGCAAATATGTTGGTGATAGAGGGAGACAAGGCAGCATGAGTAAATCAAATAACCGTCGATCTTCAAACTGGTACGGAAAAATGGATAAAGATGGCTTCATTCACCGAAGCTGGATGAAAAGCCAAGGCCTTCCAGACCATGTGTTTGATGGTCGCCCAATTATTGGTATTTGTAATACTTGGTCTGAGCTAACGCCCTGTAATGCGGGCTTGAAGAATCTTGCTGAAGGAGTTAAGCGAGGGATTTGGGAGGCGGGAGGAGTTCCACTTGAGTTTCCTGTTATGTCTCTGGGCGAAACTCAGATGAAACCTACAGCAATGCTTTTCAGAAATCTTCTTTCAATGGATGTTGAGGAGAGTATTCGTGCCTATGGGATCGATGGTGTAGTGCTTTTGGGTGGCTGTGACAAAACAACACCTGGGCAGCTTATGGGAGCAGCTAGTGTTGATTTACCAACTATTGTCGTATCTGCAGGCCCAATGCTTAATGGCAAATTTAAAGGCAAGGATATAGGTTCTGGAACAGATGTCTGGCGATTCTCCGAAGAGGTAAGAGCTGGAGATATGACCTTGAAGGATTTTATGGCAGCAGAAACTGGTATGAGTCGCTCCTCAGGTGTATGTATGACAATGGGAACAGCTTCAACTATGGCGAGTTTGGTAGAGGGAATGGGGCTAAGTCTTCCAACAAATGCTACGCTACCTGCGGTCGATGCAAGAAGAATGACCCTTGCTCATTTATCAGGAAAAAGAATTGTAGAGATGGTTGAGGAGGAGCTCAATTTATCTAAAGTAATCACTAAAGAAAGTTTTCAGAATGCTATCACTCTTAATAGCGCTATTGGTGGTTCAACAAATTCAGTTGTTCACTTATTAGCTCTTGCCGGCAGAGCAGAAATTGAACTGAACCTAGAGGACTTCGAGAAAGCTGGAGATATTCCTTTGCTAGTGAACTGTATGCCTTCAGGAGAGTTCTTAATGGAGGATTTTTGTTATGCAGGCGGAATTCCAGCAGTTATGGATCAAATTAAGAGTTTTATCAAGCCAGCAAACACAATATTAAACAAAGATATCTCTCATTACTTTAATGAGGCCGAAATCCTTAATGGTGATGTTATCAAAACCTTTGATAAACCTCTTAAGTCTTCTGCAGGTTTGAAAGTTCTCAGGGGTAACATTGCACCGAATGGCGCAATTATTAAACCTGCTGCAGCCTCTGAAGAGCTATTAAATCATGAGGGAATTGCTTATGTATTTGAGGATATCGAGGATTTAAAAGAAAATATTGATAAACCTGATCTGCCAGTTACAAAAGACACCATTCTTGTTTTAAAGGGTTGTGGCCCCAAAGGCTATCCTGGAATGCCAGAGGTTGGTAACATGCCAATACCCAAAGTTCTTGTTGAGCAGGGTGTAAGAGATATGATTCGTATTTCTGATGCAAGAATGTCTGGCACAGCATTTGGAACTATAGTCTTGCATGTTGCTCCAGAGGCCAATGTTGGCGGGCCAATTTCTATTGTTGAAACGGGTGACCGTATAAGAGTTGATGCTCATAATGGGGTGCTTGAACTATTGGTGTCTGATTTGGAAATTAAAGAGCGTCTAAAGTCTAAAAAACAACCACAAATGAACTATGCCCGAGGATATGCAAAACTCTATATTGAAACTGTATTGCAGGCAGATAAAGGTGCAGATTTAGATTTTTTGGTGGGTAAAGATACTCGCCTTCCTAACCGAGAATCGCACTAATGAATAATTACGCAACCTTTAAAGACCTCGAAGATACTTCTGTTTTTATCACTGGTGGAGGTTCTGGAATTGGAGCTTCAATAACTGAAGGCTTTCTGTCTCAGGGTGCAAAAGTGGCTTTCGTTCAGAGATCTAATTGTGATGAATTTTTAAAACAAGTCTCTTCAAAGTACAAATATGATCCTTTGTTTATCAAATGTGACATCACAAATACAGATGATTTGAAGGCCTCAATTTCAGAGTCAATAAGGGTCAATGGTGGAATCAATGTGCTCATTAATAATGCAGCAAACGACTCAAGACATTCTTTGGATGAATTAACTTCTGAAGAATGGGACCAGGCTGTAAATATCAATCTAAAGCCTCACTTCTTTAGCGCTCAGGCTGTTGCCCCTTCCATGAGAGATCAAGGAGGAGGAAGCATTATTAACTTATCCTCAGCATCCTACCTGATGGGTAATGCAGGATATCCTGCCTATGTTGCTTCAAAAGCAGGCATTACAGGTTTGACTCGAGGCTTGGCTCGTGAGCTTGGAGGTGATGGAATTAGAGTGAATACATTAGTTCCTGGGTGGGTCTTAACAGAAAGGCAGTTGAAGCTTTGGGCTAATGATAAAGATCTAGCTAGTCATATGAAAAAACAGTCTTTAAAGGAGCATTTAGTGCCAAATGATTTAATTGACTCAGCTCTTTTTTTAGCATCAAAGGCGTCACGGATGATTACTGGTCAGGCTTTAGTAGTTGATGGTGGCGTTGTGGTCACAGGGTAGAATTATTATGAATGATATTAAAGCTAAATGGATAGCTGCTGACTGGGGGACGACCCATATGCGAGCTTGGGCTATTGGGGAAGAGGATAACGTGCTGGCCTTTAGAGAGTCAAACGAAGGCATGAAGGATCTTCAGCAAAATGAATTTGAGCCTGTCTTGTTAAGACTTATTGAAAGCTGGCTTGATGAGGCTAAAGTCACAACAGTGATGGCTTGTGGAATGGTTGGTGCTAAGCAAGGATGGGTTGAAACGCCCTACTTAAAGACTCCGTGTGTACCCATTGACAACAACCAACTGACGACTGCGAATACACTTGACACAAGAATCCGAGTACACCTAGTTCCAGGAGTTATGCAAAATGATCCTGCAGATATTATGAGAGGAGAGGAGACTCAAATTGCGGGATTTATTAATATTAAACATGATTTCAAAGGTGTTGTATGTCTTCCAGGCACACATGCCAAATGGGTCAATATTAATGAAGGCCAGATATCAAATTTTAAAACTTTTATGACTGGGGAGCTCTTTGGAGTTATTTCAAACCATACTCTCATCAGACATTCGACTTCGATTAAAGGTTGGAATCAAAATAGCTTTGAAGAGGGGGTTCATGAGGGATTTAATAATCCAGGTTTGATAGCATCAAATCTTTTTTCACTTCGTGCTGAGTCAATTGTCAATAACCTGGATCGAGATCAGGCAAGGTCGTCTTTATCAGGCCTTCTTTTAGGAGTTGAGCTTAATGGAGCACAAAGTTATTGGAAAGATAGCAATGTAACTCTTATTGGGTCCGAGCTCTTATCTAATAATTACCAACAAGGATTAAAGATTCTTGGTGGCCAAAGTGAATTGTTCAGTCTTGAAACTGCGACTTTGTCTGGTCTAAGTTCGTCCTTTAGAGGTCTTATCTCAGGTTAAGGTTTATGAGTAGAAACATAATTGCTATTTTAAGAGGTGTTAGGCCTGATGAGGTCCTTGAAATAGCACAAACTATTGCAGACTCAGGGATCAATCAAATAGAGGTCCCTATGAACTCCCCTGATGTTTTTGACAGTATTCAGTTGCTTCATGATGAAATGAAAGATTTCATATCTGTTGGTGCTGGAACCGTGACAAATATTGATCAGGTTAAGATTCTCGAAGAGATTGGTATTGACTTTATTGTCTCTCCTAATTTTGACCCAGAAGTCGTCGCTGCAACTAAGCAAGCAAACATGATAAGTTATCCTGGAGTGATCACTCCAACCGAGTGTTTTTCGGCTTTAAAATATGGCGCTGATGGATTAAAGTTCTTTCCTGCAACTCTTCTAGGTGAGACTAATTTAATTGCTTTAAAGGCCGTTTTGCCAGAAAATGTTCCTCTGTATATGGTTGGAGGTGTAGGGCCTGAAAACTTTTCATCATGGTTTGAAGCAGGCGCAACAGGGTTTGGGATAGGTTCTGGTATCTATAAAGCTGGAGACAACTCTACTAGCGTAGCTAGGAAATCAAAGCTTATTGTTCAATCTTATGACGAAGCAAATAAATGATTGAAGATTATTTGCCAGTAGATTCTTGTGATTTGGGTGAGGGGCCGTTATGGCATCCAAAGCTTGAGTTATTATTTTGGTTTGATATTAACTCACATAAGATGTTTTGTTGGGAGGACAGTGACTTAAAGGTTTGGAATTTTTCTGAACCAGTATCAGCTGCTGGCTGGATAGATGAAGAAAGTCTAATCATAGCTACTGCCTCATCTCTCATTAAACTATCACTTGTATCAGACAATAGAGAAGTATTAGCTGATTTGGAGGCAGATATGCCGCATACACGTTCAAATGATGGAAGAGCAGATCCTTGGGGTGGTTTTTGGATTGGAACAATGGGGCTCAGTGCAGAAAAAGAGGCAGGTTCAATTTATCGTTTTTACAAAGGAAAGTTAAAGCGTTTGCATCAAAATCTGACTATCCCTAATAGTATTTGCTTTTCACCCGATAAAAAATTTGTATATTTTGCTGACACAAGACAAGAAAAGATTTGGAAACAGAATCTAGATCAGGATACAGGTTGGCCAATTGATGAGCCTTCCATCTTTATTGATTTTAAAGCTCAAGGCCTCCATCCAGATGGATCTGTATGTGACAGTGAAGGTTTTATTTGGAATGCTCAATATGGTGCCTCTAGGTTAGCCAGATATAGTCCAGAGGGATGGCTTGACAGGGTTGAGAGTTTTCCTGCCTCACAAGTTACTTGTCCAGCATTTGGAGGTAAATTCTTTGATACTATTTTCGTAACGAGCGCGAGTCAGGGTCTTGGCAATAAGGATTTGAAAGTTCAACCTTTGGCTGGTAAAGTATTTCATTTTGAATCTGACACAGTCGGTCTGGCTGAGTATCAAGTTAAACTATGAGCTTATCATGATCCCAAAACTTGGAAGTTGTTATTATCCTGAACATTGGCCTGAAGAGCAGTGGCAGAAAGATGCTGAAGATATGATGAAATCTGGTTTGTTATGGGTGAGAATTGGTGAATTTGCTTGGAGTCGAATTGAGCCTGAAGAAGGGGTTTTTAATTTTGATTGGCTTGATCGTGCTATTTCTATTTTGGGATCTGCTGGATTAAATATAGTAATGTCTACTCCTACTGCAACGCCGCCTCGATGGGTTGTTGATAAGTGGCCAGATATGCTTATTGTAGATGCTGAGGGTAGGGCTAGACAATCTGGATCACGAAGACACTACTGCTTTTCACATGAAGGTTACCTTGGTGAGGCTGCTAGAATAACTGAAATTATTGCTAAGCGTTATGGGGGCAACTCATTTATAAAGGCGTGGCAGTTGGATAATGAGTATGGTTGCCATGACACTACACTATCCTATAGTGAGTCTGCTCTTAAAGCTTTTAGAGTATGGGCTTCAAAAAAATATAAAACGATTGAGCATCTTAATAAATCCTGGAAAAATGTATTTTGGTCAATGGAATATAATGATTTTGACCAAATTCAGCTACCTAATTTAACCGTTACCGATCCAAACCCAATTCATTCCCTTGACTTCAAGAGGTTTAGCTCTGATCAAGTAATTAAGTTCAATCGAAGTCAGTCAAACGTTTTAAGGGAATATACTAAAAAGCCATTAATTCATAACTACATGGGTCGAATTACCGACTTTGATCATTATGAGGTTGGCAAAGATTTAGATATAGCGAGTTGGGATAGCTATCCTCTTGGTTTTCTTGAGGATCGTTCTGACCAAAGTGATGAATTTAAGAGCAAATTTATGCGCTTTGGAGATCCAGATTTTCAGTCATTCCATCATGACTTATATCGTGCGGTTGGTTCTGGACGCTGGTGGGTAATGGAGCAGCAGCCGGGACCAGTTAATTGGGCCCCTTATAACCCTGAGCCTGCAGAAGGGGCTGTAAGATTATGGACTTGGGAGGCGATTGCTCATGGCGCTGAAGTTGTCAGTTATTTTAGATGGAGGCAGGCCCCATTTGCGCAAGAACAAATGCATGCTGGACTTAATAGGCCTGATGGAGTAAGAGCCCCAGGACTAGACGAAGCATCGCGAGTATTTTCAGAGTTAAAAGAGTTTGGTAGTATTGATCAGGTTCAATCTAAAGTAGCACTGGTTTTTGACTATGAAAGCTGCTGGGCATGGGAGGTGATGCCCCAAGGAAGAGATTTTAGCTATTTTGAATTGGTTTATGACTACTACAGGGCCCTTAGATCGTTAGGCTTATCAATTGATATAGTGCCTCCTAATGAAAGTGATTTAAGTGGCTATAAGGTAGTATTAATGCCTGGCCTGATGCATATTGGAAGTCAACTGGAGTCGGCTATCAAAGGTTTTGATGGTGTAGTTATATCAGGCCCAAGAACTGGCTCAAAGACTTTAGATATGTCAATTCCATCTAGTCTCCCACCAGAAGTTCCAGGTATTCATGCAACCGTAGCCCGAGTTGAAACACTTAGGCCTAAAGCATTAATTACAATTAAAGATCATGGCCACTTTAAAAAGTGGATGGAGACCTTGGTTGATTGTGACAATGTGATTGAGTTCTGCGATGATGGCAGGCCAGCAATTATTGGAGATGAAAAGAATCTCTATTTCGCTGGCTGGGCTGATCAAGATACTTTAAGAAGGATAATAATTGATATCTGCGTCAATCAAGGAATCAGCGTTACTGAGCTGAATGATTGCGTCAGGATTAGAGAGACGTTAACTCACCGCTTTTGGTTTAATTTTAGTGAAGAGGAGTCAACAGTTGGCTCAATCAAAGTTCCAGCTTCAGGAGTTTTCTGGGAGATGCTCTAGTCTATTTAATTCTAAGCTCTGTTTTAGGATCAAAAAATAATGCTTTTGAAGCGTTAGCTTTAATGCCCACTTTATCTCCTGATGATGGTAACTTCTCTTCCCTTGACTCAACAACAATTCGCTCACCATTTGTCGTCTTGAGATAAACATAGGATATATCTCCCAAGGCTTCAGTAAATTCAACTTCAAGGTCACCTGACTCAACAAGAGTTAAGTGCTGAGGCCTTAGTCCAATTAGTAGTTCTGAGTATGAAGACGTTATAGATTTGTCAAGCTTAAGTTTGATAGATTGTAGGCCAGGTATCGAGAGATTGGAGCCATTTATTTCGCCATGAACAAAGTTAATTGTTGGTGAACCAATAAATCCTGCTACAAAAACATTTTCTGGATCATCATAGAGTGACAAGGGTGTTCCCACTTGTTGTATTAAACCATCTTTAAGAACGACAATTTTGTCTGCCAAAGTCATTGCCTCTACCTGATCATGAGTTACATAGATGATTGTGGTTCCAAGTTCACGGTGAAGACGAGAAATTTCCACTCTCATTTCAACTCTTAGTTCAGCATCAAGGTTAGATAAAGGTTCATCAAATAGGAATACTTCAGGCCCTCTAACAATAGATCTTCCGATTGCTACTCTTTGTCTTTGGCCTCCAGAGAGAGTCTTTGGTTTTCTATCGAGGTACTCTTCTAAGTGAAGAATTTCAGCAGCCTCATTAACTTTTTTATCGATCTCATTTGAAGGAACTTTCGACATCTTAAGTCCAAAGCCCATGTTCTCTCTTACGGTCATGTGAGGGTAAAGAGCATAGGATTGGAATACCATTGCAATTCCTCTATCTGCAGGGTGCATTGAGGTGACATCTCTATCACCTATGTGAATTTGTCCGCTAGTTACCTCCTCTAGTCCAGATATCATTCTCAGTAAAGTCGATTTTCCGCAACCTGAGGGGCCAACAAAGACACAAAACTCTCCGTTCTGAATTTCTAGATCAATACCGTGAATAACCTCTAGATCATCATACTTTTTAGTCGCGTTAGATATTTGTAAAGATGCCATAATAAGTAATATTTAAATTAATAATTTTTTTCTGGGAAACTCCAGGCTCCTGCCTCTTTTCCAATTAATTCTGAAGTTTCAAGTAGTTCAGGTTTAAATTTTTCAAGACTTTTTAGGCTATGAATGTCAATAGAGCTTGTAATGGAAAGGCCTCCAATCACTTTACCACCAGAGGTAAGGATAGGGGATGAAATACAAATAATTTTTTCCTCATGCTCCTGTCTATCGAATGAAATTCCCTCTTTTTTAATAGTAGCAAGTTCTTTTTTTAGTGCTTTTGCAGAAGTAATTGTATGTTCAGTATATTTATGAAATGCTTGCTTAGATATAACTTTATTTAATTCTGATTCGTCCAAGAAAGCCATCATTGCTTTACCGACCCCTGTGCAATATGCTGGCCCAACTTTTCCAGCTTGAGAATACATCTCTATGGGAGAGGCTGGATTTCGCTTGTCAACATATAAAACCTGACCATTGTCGAGCTCTGCTAAGTGGACAGTTTCACCAACTTTTGCAGACAAATCATCAATAAAGGGAACTGCAACAGGTGCTAATGAGCTTTGAAGCCAGGCCGAATGTGCCATCCTAACAAGCTTTAGCCCCAGCTTGTAAGTTTGCTCTTCTTCATTATAGCTGAGCATATCTTGATTCAGTAATGTCTGGAGAAGTCTATACAGCGTTGCCTTTGGGTACTTACTGGTTTTAAGTAGGCTAGAGAATCTTACCGGAGAGCCAATATCTGCAACTTCACTCAGAACGTCTAGTGCCTTTCCTACTGTACCATCTCCTCTTTTTTCATTTGGCATAATTTATTGGATCATATCTTTTAATTAAAATAGCTCTATATAATCAGACTTTAAAGCCTATTTGTAAATAAATTTTAACAGATAATGTATACTACTTTTAAATAAGTTTTCAATAGTAGAACATAGTTTCATTATTTGGAAATTCAATCTGATGAATTAAATAAAACTTAAATCGAAAAGAAAAAAAGATGTCAAAAATTGCTAAATATATTCTATCAATCGACCAAGGAACGACTTCATCAAGGGGAGTCTTGTTTGACAAAAACTACGAAATTATTTCAATAGGTCAAAAAGAGTTTACACAATTTTATCCCGACTCTGGCTGGGTTGAGCATGACCCTGAGGAAATATGGATCTCAACACTGGAGAGCTGTAAAAACGCTATTAAAGAATCGAAAATTGAGCCAAATCAAATTGAAGCTATCGGCATCACAAATCAGAGAGAAACAACAGTTGTTTGGGATAAGGTGACAGGTAAGCCAATTTATAATGCTATTGTTTGGCAAGATCGAAGAACTTCTGATCAGTGTCAAAGACTTAAGGATCTTGGTCATGAGTCGATAGTCAACCACAAAACAGGGCTTCTGCTCGATCCTTATTTTTGCGCTACAAAAATCGCCTGGATTCTTGATAACGTTGATGGTGCCCGTGAAAAAGCTAATGAAGGCCAGCTTCTCTTTGGAACAATTGATAGCTTTCTTATGTGGCGTCTAAGCAACAAGAAAATTCATTCAACGGATGCCACTAATGCTTGTCGAACACTTTTATATAATATTCATGAGGGCTGCTGGGATGCCGATCTGTTAGACCTTTTTAATGTCCCTGCATCAATGCTTCCTCAGGTTTATGATAATGCTGCTGACTTCGGAAAGATTGATGAGTCTATCTTTGGTTCAGAGATACCCATTGCTGCCTCAATTGGTGACCAGCCATCAGCCCTTGTAGGTCAGGCATGTTTTCAGCCTGGGATGGTGAAGTCGACTTACGGTACCGGCTGTTTTGTTTTAATCAATACCGGCTATAAGCCTGTGAAGTCCAACAATAAATTACTAACTACTCTGGCTTTCCAAGTAAATAGCAAAACCTGTTATGCCCTTGAAGGATCAATTTTTATCGCTGGAGCGGCAGTTCAATGGTTGCGCGATGGACTTAAATTCATTGAGTCAGCTGAACAATCTGAAGTTCTTGCAATGCAGGCTGATCAGTCTCAAGACGTTTATCTTGTTCCTGCTTTTGTAGGATTAGGCGCTCCTCATTGGGATCCAGACTGTCGTGGTGCACTTTTTGGAATGACTCGTAACACTGGACCATCTGAAATTACTAAGGCTGCTCTTGAGTCTGTCTGCTATCAAACATCTGACCTATTAAATGCAATTTCAAAAGATTTGGGTGAAAGTAAGCTCAGTGCAATTAGAGTTGATGGTGGAATGGCTGCGTCAGACTGGACAATGCAGATGCTATCTGACCTTCTTGAGCTCCCAGTGGACAGGCCAAAGAATCTTGAGACCACGGCTCTAGGGGCAGCATACTTGGCGGGAATGCAGGTTGGGTTTTATCCATCGATGGATGAATTTTCTGAGTCTTGGCAATCAGATAGTCAATTCAATTCAAAAATGACAAGTGATTCTAGAAAAAGAAAACTTGCTGGATGGAAAGATGCTGTGAAAAGAACCCTGTCTAATAACTAGCCATTAAGAAAACTAATCGTCTTTTCAGTAATGAATTCGCTAACCCTTATGTTTGACTCAGATGTTACACCTGAGGTGTGAGGAGTAAGAATACAGTTCATTGAGTTTGAGATTTGTTTATAAAAGTCTTCTTTAATTGGCTCAGTGCTGTAAACATCAAGAGCAAAGCCACTAATTACATTTTGACTGTAAGCTTTAATCAGGTCATTCTCATTAACAATTGAACCTCTAGAAGAGTTAATAATAATTGGATTGCGCTCCATCAACTTAAATGAATTTTCATTGATTAAGTCTTTTGTGTCATTGGTTAAGGGAAGGTGAATCGAAATTACATCAGAAAGACTAAAGAGTTTTTCTTGTTCCACGAGTGATATATTGAATTCTGAGATGTCGGATTTCTGAACAAAAGGGTCATAAGCGATTACTTCAGCTCCAAACACCTGAGCCAACCGACAGACCTTTCTGCCGATGGTTCCAAAACCAAGAAGACCAAGAGTTTTTCCTCCTAGTTCTCTTGACTCAATAGAGGTTCGTGGCCATTGCCCAGAAGCTGTCCCAGAGTGTGAAATTGGTATGTTTTTTAATAATGATAATGCGCAAGTAATGACATATTCAGCAACTGAGTCAGCATTCATGCCTGTTGCTGGTTGAACAAAAATGTTGTTAGCAGAACAAAAATTTGTGTCAATATTGTCCAGACCAACACCTAGTCTTCCAACAAAAATTAATTTATTGGCCTTCAGAAGAAGTTCTTCGGTAAGCTGTGTTTTATTTCGAACTATGACGGCATCAGTCATAGCAATTAAAGAGCTAAGTCTGTCCTGATTGTTATGAAGTGTAGTGTCATAAGTTACATCAAAAATTTCAGACATTTTGTCAACACTCTCTTGCTCCATGAATTCCGTTATTAATATTTTTTTCATTATTTATATTTGTTTAGAAGGTTTAATTTGTTTAGAAAATTCTATGACTTCATCATAGCTTGGAAGAGTTTTGATGCCACCTATCCGAGTACACTTAAGTGACGCAGCAGCAGTTGCAAGCTCGATAGCTTCTTGAGCAGTTTTGGTTTTAATAAATTTAGCAAATGCGCCATGAAAAACATCCCCAGCTCCGTTGGTTTCTTTGACTTTGATTTTAGGAGAATTACAATGAAAAACATTTCCATCTTCTATCCAATAGACACCTTTAGATCCAAGTGTAACTGCATAAAATTTTTGATTGTTTTGATAAAGACTCCTCAATGCATCAATAATTGGCATATTATTGCTATACCGATTCAATCCTATTTCCGAAAAGATGGGATGTGAAGCAGAATTAACTACTTCTTCAACTAAATTGCTATTGCTAAAATTATCAAGGTCTACAACGCAATTAATTTTATTTTTTTTTGACTTAACTGCAACAAAATGCGCCGCCTCAATCCAATTTGTATCAACCAGATACGATTGAGCGCTTGAAAAGTTAAATACGGGTAAGGTTTTATTATTGGTAAGCTTTTTTTCGTTATAAACGGCAAGCATTCTTTCACCCTCACTATCTTCAAAGATATGGCTTTGAGAGGATTGTGCGTCGTCTACAAAAATTGATTTTTGAATCGAAATATCATTTTCAAGAAATTTTGATTTCAAATACTCAGCCGCATCATCACTTCCAAAACGACCTATAAATTCAGTATTGCTTCCCAGGGACTTAATAGCAAAACTTGCAACTGGAGCAGGACCACCAAGACGCTTTTCAAGTCCACTTGCCACCAGTTTTATTGGCTTTACAGGAAAACGATCAATCTTGATCACTCTGTCAAGAAAAATGGGTCCAACGCATGTAATCATTCAGTCAATTTTAATGAAAATATTGAGTTATTGTTGCTAGAGGTTGAATTCACTCATTTGAACAACCCTGCCTTCTTTAATTGATTTCTCTGCAGCTTCACCAATAGCAACAGCAATTAAACCATCATTTAGCGACACTTCTGGCTTGGTATTGTTTCGAATAGCTTTAATAAATGAGGTATGCTCATAGTATGTAGATCCGTGATGGTGTCCTGCTTCATGTATTTTGGGGTCTACCGTTATATTTTCTTTTAATGCAGTTTGTTCACCTCTCATTCCAATTCTAATATCAGAGTTTGTTATTCCAGAGGCATTTGAAGGAACCTCAGTCTCAATTTTTCCGATTGAGCCAACAGCACAAAGTTCCTCTTGATATTCAGAGTTTTCAGCAAACATACATATATCTAGGAAGGCTCTTACACCATTCTCAAAGTCAACGATGACAAATGCATTATCAAGAATGTCAGGCGTCATTCCATCATAGGTCTCATCGAGGTGGTTTACATCTTGGTTGCCACTCGCATAAACCTTGACAGGCTCACTTTGAGCAATTAATCTCATTAAATCAAAAAAATGGCAGCATTTTTCAACAAGAGTCCCCCCTGTCTTTATAGCAAATCGATTCCAATCATCTACCTTATGAAGAAATGGAAAGCGATGCTCCCTGATAGAAAGCATTTTTAGATCACCAATCGTATTGTTGTGAATCTCCTTTATCATTCTTTGGACAGGTGGCATATAGCGATATTCCATTGCTGTCCATATAACGCCAGGGTAATTTTCAGCTAGTTTTTCAAATTCTTGACAATCCTTGACAGTCGTACAGAGGGGTTTTTCAATTAAAAGGTGAACCCCAGATTTCATAACATCTTTGAGAACATCGATATGAGTGAAATTGGGGGTTGCAATGATGAATGCATTCGCAATGTTTGCCTCAATTAGATCATTGTAATCATTAAAAATAGCGACTTCATAATTAAGAAGTTCTAGACTCTCTTTAATCGATTGTTCACTCGTATCACATAACGCAACAACCTCAGCATCGTCAATTATTCCAATATTTAAGATGTGTTCTTGACCCATACACCCGGCACCGATAATTGCATATTTAATCTTTTCAGTCATAGTGTATATGTTGGAATATTCATTTGCCTGCCAAAATGGATAAGTTTGTCAGAAATATCACCATAAGTAAATGCTACATGGTGCTCTAAACCACCTTTAAACATTCGCTCTAATTTATTGGCACTATCTTCACCTAAATTAATGACTCCCGAGGTTCCAGAGAAAGAGTTAGGTCGATCAAGAACTTGACCTTTCATCACAAAAAACTGAAGTTTTCCTCTTGCCTTAGAGACTCTAAAGATAGTAATTTCTCCCTCTTTAAGACTAAAGTCATGAAGGAGTGGTTTTTTTCTGTTTGAGTGAATTCCAGATTTAGCTGTGCCTTCTTTAGCCATACTAATAGGGGCTAATCCGCAATGCCAAAAAACTAGGGAATTATCTGATTTATCAACATCAACAATGTCAACCAATAGTGAAGGATTATTGTTCATCTGATTAAGAATATTGCAACTAATGCCACCCAATACATCAGCTTCGCAAGCACAGCTGACTTTCTTTTCATTCATCATTGCCATTGGGCCGCAAGAGGCGCAGCCATACTCGGTAAAGGTTTCTGGCCAGCAGCGGATTGCAAATGCATCGAGTTGATGCTTGTTTTTTAGGTTTTCAAGACCATGAAAGATAGAAAGACTTTTGTCAAACTCTTCTTGAACAAGTTCTTCTGTGCCCGCAAGATAGTTTGATACAGCGCTTTTGGTTTTAACAATTGTTTCAGCTTCAATTTCTTTGGCTTCATCAAATAAATCTTCAAGCTCTAGATCAACCAAAGAAACATTTAGTTTAGAGGTTACCTCATTTGAATCATAGTCACAGGTGTCAAAACCTTCAGGTCTTGTTCCAATAATTCCAATTGTTTGTCTATCTATCGAATAGTCGAATTTTGCATTATCGTCAGCAATGGTCGCTATGTCCCATGAAATTCCTTCACTATTACTTTTGCCTTTGATAAAACTATTGAAAGAAATTTCATTAATCTTATCATCCTTATCCATAATTATAAAATCAGGAGAGATGTCATTTTTAAGTAGGGAGTGCATTGCTAAATTAAGTCCGCATATTGAATTTAATCTTAACCTTCCTCCAGTTCTAGGTTCTGGAAAAGAGACAATGCATATCGGTCTTTGAATAGATTTAGCAAAGTTTAAGAGAAACTTGGCGTCAGTAAAGGTTGTTTGAAAGAGAAAAATTTTTTCAAAATTATTACTTTTAAAAAAAGATAGGGCGCTTTCAGCACCACTATCATTCGTTACAAGATCATTAAAGCCAATTGCATCAGGCTCTAGAGATAGTAGAAGTGATTTTGCTTTTTCAAATTTAGACTCTGCATACTCAACATCAAAAGTCTCTCTTGCAAGTGCTAAATAACCTATCATAAAAACCCTCCAAAGTTGCTACTAAGTTTTTCTGGACTATTGATTTTAA
>Ga0209631_10003323_pt1 | contig 18589 bp, 20 predicted proteins | sample COG_08_FD_184752 | JGI IMG/M metagenome (GOLD analysis project Ga0209631, IMG submission 184752) | Pelagic Microbial community sample from North Sea - COGITO 998_met_08 (SPAdes) (version 2) | ecosystem: Environmental > Aquatic > Marine > Neritic zone/Coastal water | place: Helgoland, sampling...
AATTTATTTAAATTGGATAATAGAAGTAATTTAAGTGCTAATACGGATGATTATCATACTTCTGTCAAAGGAATATTTTCTGCAGGAGATATGAGAAGAGGCCAATCTCTTGTTGTTTGGGCTATAAGAGAAGGAAGACAAGCGGCAAGATCAATAGATCAATATTTAATGGGATCTTCAGACTTACCTAGATAAATAATATACTTGACCAAATTAGTCTAGAATATTATATATGCCTGTATATAACGATCTTAATTTTTAGGAATTATTTAAAATGATAAAAGTATCTAGAATGGCTGATTACGCTATTCTTCTAGTTTGCAAAATGTCAAATGATGAAAATAAAGTTTATAGTTCACAAGAGCTTTCTATTGTAACTTCATTAAAAATTACAACTATAAGTAAGATTTTAACAAAGTTGACTAAAGCTAATGTGACTGATTCAATTCGAGGAGTGAGCGGAGGATATAAGTTAACGATGCAGGCAGAGGATATTTCTGTAGGTAATATTATAGATATAATTGATGGAAAAGTAGCATTAACTATTTGTGTTGATGAAGGTGAAAATCATAATTGTAATTTAGTTTCGCTTTGTCCTTCTCAGAGTAACTGGCAAATAATAAATAATACCGTTCGAGAAGCATTAAATTCAGTAAGTATTGCAGAAATGGCTAATCCATTTGTATCCAATTTTCAGTATAAAGAGGGTGTAAAGAATGATCAGTTTAATAAGGTGATGGAATAAAATTATGGCAGTAAATACAGAAACTATAGATGCAGTTGAAAAAGCTACTAAAGATTATAAGTATGGCTTTATAACAGATATTGAAACAGAGTTTGCTCCAAAGGGCTTGAGTGAAGATATAGTAAAATTTATATCTAAAAAAAATGATGAACCTTTATGGTTGCTTGAATGGAGATTAGAATCATATAGAAAATGGTTAAAAATGAATAATGAAGAGCCAAAATGGGCTAATATTCATTTTCCTGAAATAGACTTTCAAGATGCATACTATTATGCAGCTCCTAAGACAGATGCAGAAAAACCTAAAAGTTTAGATGAAATAGATCCAGAAATTTTGAGCACTTATAATAAACTAGGTATTCCAATTAAAGAGCAAGAAATGTTAGCTGGCATTGTAGGTTCTGGCAATGTTGCTGTTGATGCTGTATTTGATTCTGTATCGGTAGCAACTACATTTAAGTCTAAACTATCTGAGTTAGGAATTATATTTTGTCCTATTTCAGAAGCAGTCAAAGAGCATCCAGATTTAGTAAAAAAATATTTAGGTTCTGTAGTTCCACAAACTGATAATTTTTATGCTGCTTTAAATTCTGCAGTATATTCTGATGGCTCCTTTGTCTATATACCTGAGGGCGTTAGGTGTCCTATGGATTTAAGCACTTATTTTAGAATTAATGCAGCTGAGACAGGACAATTTGAGAGAACATTAATAATTGCTGATAAAGGGTCTTACGTGTCCTATCTAGAAGGATGTACAGCTCCAATGCGAGATGAAAATCAATTACATGCTGCAGTAGTTGAACTTGTCGCGTTAGATAATGCTGAAATAAAATATTCTACTGTGCAAAATTGGTATCCAGGAGACGAGAATGGTAAAGGCGGTATATATAATTTTGTCACAAAACGTGGAGCATGTAGAGGAGTTAATTCTAAAATTTCTTGGACTCAGGTTGAGACAGGTTCTGCGATAACATGGAAATACCCTTCTGTCTTATTGCAAGGAGATAATTCTGTTGGAGAATTTTATTCAGTAGCTATTTCTAACAAAAAACAACAAGCTGATACTGGTACCAAAATGATTCATATTGGAAAAAACACCAAGTCTACAATTATTTCTAAAGGAATTTCTGCAGGATATGGGCAACAAACTTATAGAGGACTAGTTAGAATGCAAGCAGGAGCAGATAATGCAACTAATTTTTCGCAATGTGATTCTTTATTAATAGGAAAAAATTGTGGAGGTCATACAGTTCCATATATTGATTCAAGAAACCCAACTTCTCAAGTTGCTCATGAAGCTACCACTTCAAAAATAAGTGATGAACAACTCTTTTATGTACAACAAAGGGGTTTAAATCCCGAGGAAGCAGTAGCATTAATAGTTAATGGTTTTGCAAAAGAAGTTTTAAAAAAATTGCCTATGGAATTTGCAGTAGAAGCTCAAAAGCTTTTAGGTGTAAGTCTTGAAGGATCTGTAGGGTAATAGTCATAAACAGAAAGAGGTATTAAAGTGGGAACTGCGTTGGAAATTAAAGATCTACATGTTGAAGTAGAGAATAATAAAATTCTTAAAGGCTTATCTTTAAAAATAGAGCATGGAGAAATGGCTGCAATTATGGGCCCAAACGGAGCAGGTAAATCTACTCTTGCATCTGTTCTAGCTGGAAAAGAAGGATATAATGTCACCAGAGGTACAATTGAATACCTTGGTAAGGATTTACTAGAAATGTCAACTGAAGATAGAGCATCGGCAGGAGTCTTTTTAGCATTTCAATACCCAGTAGAAATACCTGGAGTTGCCACTTCAACTTTTGTAAGGACTGCACTAAATGCTCAAAGAAGAAACAGAGGTGAAGAAGAGCTTGATGCAATGGAATTTCTTAAACTAGCTAGACAAAGAGCAAAAGAATTAGAAATGAGTGAAGATTTTTTTCAGAGAGCGGTTAATGTAGGTTTTTCAGGGGGTGAAAAAAAGCGTGCAGAGGTATTTCAAATGTCCATGCTTTCTCCTAGCCTAGCTATCTTGGATGAAACTGATTCTGGCTTAGATATAGATGCTTTAAAAATAGTTGCAGAAGGTGTAAATAAATTACGAGATGATAAACTTAGCGGTATAGTTATTACACACTATCAAAGACTCCTCGACTATCTTCAACCAGATACTGTTCATATTTTAGCAGAAGGAAAAATTATAAAAACAGGTGATAAATCACTAGCATTAAAACTTGAAGAAAAAGGTTATCAAGGAATTACTGAGGCAAATTAGTTTTGAAAAATTTACAGCATAAATATTATGAATCTTATAATGATAATAGTCATTTATTACCAGGCCTAGATATTAGTTGGTTAAAAAAACTTAGAGAGGAAGGTATTGATCAGTTCAAAAAAGACGGATTTCCTGATAAAAGTGTAGAGGAATGGAACAATCATTCATATAAAAATTTAACAGATAATTATTTTAAGCCACATTCTGATAGTAAATTTGAAATTAATTCTAACTTAATTGAAAAAAGAGATTCAAAATGTAGTATTAGGGTAATTTTCTTTAATGGTAAAATTATAAATATAGAGAGTGATAGTTTACCAGAAGGAGTTGAAGTTAATTCTTTAACCTATTTTCTTAAAAATAACTCAGATTTTCTTAAAGATAAGATTAGCTCTCCTAAAGAATATTCAGAAGAAAGATTATCAAATATTATTGATAGTAGACCACAAAGTATTGTTGCAGTTAATGCTGCATTTCATCAAGAAGGAGCAGTAATTCATATTAAAAAAAATGTTAAGATGCCTGGTTATATTGAATTATTACATATTGGTAAATATAATAAAAATACTATGCAGCATATGCGTTCTGTGGTGTTCTTAGAAGAAGGGTCTGAATGTGAGGTATTAGAAAATATCGTAAATGATACAGAAAATGATTTAGCTTTTACTTCTAATGTTACCGATATTAATGTATCTAAAGGTGCTTCATTATCTTTTCACTGTTTTATAAAAGGTAGCAGTAATAATATACACATTAATAATATTCATGGAGAGATTCATAAAGATTCACAATTTAACAGTACTACAATCGTTAAGGCCTTAGGGCAAGTGAGAGCCGAAAACAGAATAAATCTTTTAGCAGAAAATTCTTCAACCAAAATAGATATGTTGTTGCTTGGCTCTAAAGATGCATTACTTGAGGGCTTAACTAAGGTGAAGCATGCTAAAAATAATAGTACAAGTAATCAAAATACCAGAGTAATCTTAAATGAAAATTCAAAAGCATCATTTCAGGGTAAAATTAGAGTAAATAAAGAAGCTGATGGAACATTAGCAAATATGTCTTGTAAAAGTTTATTATTAAGTAATAAAGCTAGAGTAAACTCTAAACCTGAATTGGAGATATTAGCTGATGATGTAAAATGTTCACACGGAGTGACTATAGGTAATTTGAGTTTAGAACAATTATTCTATTTACGTTCTAGGGGCATTCCTGAAAAGGAAGCTAGAAAATTATTAGTGAATTCCTTTGGCAATATAATATTAGATGATCTCAATATAAATTTTATTGGTAGAGCAAAAAATATAATGTTGGAATATTTTAATGATTAAGTTACACAAAAAAATATATGATGAAAAAGAAGTAAGGTCACAGTTTCCAATTTTTAATTCTGGTAATTTAGTATATCTAGACAGTGCCGCTAGCTCGCAAAAACCTTTTTTCGTTATAAAATCAATAAATGAAGTGTATTCAAAACATTATGCAAACATCCACAGAGGTGTTTATAAACTTAGCCAAGAAGCAACAGATATGTATGAAGATGCTAGAGAGACTGTAAAAGAGTTTATTAATGCAGGCTCCGTTAAAGAAATTATATTTGTAAGAGGAGCAACAGAGGCTATAAATTTAGTAACCTCAACAGTTGCAGATATAAATCTTGAAGAAGGAGATGAAATAATTTTATCTAGATTAGAACATCATTCAAATATTGTTCCATGGCAAATCGCAGCAAAGAAACATAAAGCAGTTATTAAAATTGCTGAATCAGATGAAAATGGAGATGTATCTTTTGAGTCAGTATTTAAAAATGTTACTTCAAAAACAAAATTTATTAGTATTACTCATATTTCTAATGCGATTGGGTCAATAATACCTGTAAAAGAAATATGTAAGGAAGCTAAATCTAGAGGAATATTCACACTCATAGATGGTTGTCAGGCAGCTCCATTATTAGAGATTGATGTGCAAGATATGGGTTGTGATTTTTATGTTTTTTCTGGACATAAAACTTATGGCCCTTCTGGAATAGGAGTACTATATGGGAAAGAGGATATTTTATCTGAGGCTCCTCCTTATCAAGGCGGAGGTGATATGATTGACAAAGTTACTTTTGAAAATACTACTTATGCAGGTTTACCTAGTAAATTTGAAGCTGGAACTCCTAATATTGTTGGTGCTATTGGATTAGGCCGTGCTTTACAATGGATGAAAGAAATAGGTATGAATAATATTTATGACCATTCAAAAAAAGTGATTAGTGAAGGAGTTAATATCTTAAAAAACATTAAAGGATTAAAAATTATTGGAGAGCCTTCTAAAAGAGGAGGTGTAATTTCATTTATATACAAAGATATTCATTCTCATGATTTAGGTACATTATTAAATACATATAACATTGCCGTGAGAACGGGACATCATTGTGCTCAGCCAACAATGGAACGATATAATGTTTCTTCTACAGTGAGAGCATCGGTAGGATATTATAACAATAAAGATGATTTTGAATCTCTTGCAGAAGGAATTTTAAAAGTAAGTAAAGTTTTTGAAAATGTTTAGAAAATTACTTATATTTATTTTAATATTTAGAAAGTTTAAAAATGAGTACTAAAATGGAGAATTCTAATACAATCCTAAAAGAAGCTATAATCGAAGCTTTAGGAACAGTATATGACCCTGAAATACCGGTTAGTATATGGGAATTAGGCCTTGTATATAATATAGACATAGATGAGAAGAATAATATTTTAATTACTATGACATTAACTACTCCTAATTGTCCTGAAGCAGAGACTATTCCTGATAGAGTTGCAGAAGCGGTTTCAAAATGTGATAATGTAGAAGATGTAAGAGTTGAAATAGTTTGGGAGCCTACTTGGACTCAAGATAATATGAGTGAAGCTGCCCGCCTTGAATTGGGCTTTTTTTAAAAGGAATAAAAATGAAAAAAACATCTCAACCTAGACCTGAAATATTAACTATTACTGATAGAGCTTTGAATCGTATAAAATCTATCTTAAAAGATGCTCCTAAAGATACAATAGGTGTTAGATTTGGAGTAAAAACGGGTGGGTGCTCAGGTATGACTTATGATGTAACTTATGCCTCAGAAGAGAAAGTAACTGATGAGAAAATTGTCAAAGAAAATGTAAATATATATATTGATGCAGCCGCTACTTTGTTTTTAATTGGCTCAGAAGTTGATTGGAATCAGGATAAACTTCAGTCAAGTTTTACCTTTATTAATCCAAATGAATCAGCTAGATGTGGTTGTGGAGAATCTTTTACAGTTTAGTTTATATTTTTTTTGATAGAAAAATAGCTAGCTTAGTAATTTTTTTTATACCTTTAGTCATTAAATAATAACCTTTAGCATCTTGGGCATCATGCTCTAAAGCAGTATTTTTATGTTCAATTTCCTCTTCTCTAAATTTTTTAATAATTTTTATAAGTTCTTTTTCTGTATTATCATGTTTTAAATTATTTTGCTGCTCTTTATAATGTTCTTCTATGACTTCCTCTACCGCTACTGTGCAAGCCATAGCAGCTTTTCTATCTATTAAAGCAGTAGTGAATCCAAGCAAATATCCACCTACACTCCATAATGGTGAAAGTGCAGTCGGTCTTATTCCTCTTTCAATTAGTATTTTATTGAATGTATCTAAATGTATTTTTTCTTGACTAGCCATTTTTTGAATAATTTTATCATCTTTAAAGACTTCTAATTGTCCTTCATAAATTTTTTGTGCTCCAAATTCACCAGCTTGGTTAACTCTTATCATATCAGCTATGATTTTCTTTTTAGCCTTATTATTAGTTAAAGTACTTTTCATTATTATTCTTCTCTTTTATTAAACTTAATAAGTAATATAGTTAGAATTATTAGAGAAACTAGCCCATATATGAAGCTCCATTGAACTAAGGTTATATTAAACAATTTTGGTGACATTTGATCGCATTTAGCAATAGGTTCATTTTTATTTATATTCTTTAACTCTTCAGTCAAACTGCCTATATTTTCTGTCATTCCTGAGCATTCTAAAGATGCTGCCCACCATTGTAGCTCTATACCTAAATGCCAAAAACTAATAGATATAATAATAATAAATAATATACCTAATAACATCGGTATAATTTTATTACTATAATAAAATATTCCCACTAAACTTATTAATATTATGCCAGCATATCCATATCTTTGTAGCATACATAAATAGCACGGCTTATATCCTAAAAAATATTGATAGTAAAAAGCAAATAAAAGTGCAAATATTGCTATAATAATTGATAAAAATGATGGATTAAATAAATTATTTTTTAATTTCATATTCAAAAGTATACCCAAAGTAATAAAAGTATAAATATAAAGCCTATAGTAAAAGTTATAATGCTGAAATATTTGTCAATAAATTGTTTAGCAGTATTTCCAAATATTCTAATTATTCCAGTTAATAAAAAGAAGCGTGCGCCTCTTGATAAGAGAGAAGCAATAATGAATATTATTATATCTAAATTCATTCCACCAGATGCAATAGTAATTAATTTATAAGGTATAGGAGTAAATCCGGCGATAAATACTATTATCGCGCCATTAGTATTATAATTATCTTTAAAAGTCAGAAATTTTTCTTCTAAATGATAAAATTCAATTATATATTGCCCTATAGTTTCCCATAAAAATACTCCGATTAAATATCCTAGAACTCCTCCTAAAACAGAAAATATTGTGGTAATTAATGCTAATCTAATCCATTTTAAAGGCCTTGAAAGAGCCATTGGTAAAAGTAATAAGTCAGGTGGTATAGGAAAAAAAGAACTTTCTGCAAACGCTACCAAAGCCAGGAACTTCTCAGCTTTAGGTTTGGCTGAAAGTTTTAAAATTGTATTATAAAGTTTTTTCAAAATCATATTATATTTCTTCATATTAAATTAAAGGTTAATATTTGAAGTCCAGTATACTTTAAGCTATATACTATATATATATATTTGTGGGGAAAACTTTGATTAAATATTTTTTTATTTTGCTAATATTTATATACACAGGTGTAAGTGTGGCAGGACCTTTTTCTGATTTTAAAGCAGGTGCAGAGTTATCTGAAGAGTTATCTTCTAGTCCAACAGGAAAAAGGAATACTCCTAATTCTGACAGCATAGTGCAGTCTATAGATGCTTTAAACCCTAAGAATTCAGAAATATGGTACGATTTACAAAATAATTTATTAGGAAAAGATATTAATATTGTCTTTGTTGATGATATCAAACTTATAATGCAAGATTATATTGAGGAAGCGCATAAGGTTCCGCTAATAGTTACACTTCCTAAAAGACTACATAATTTTAAAAATTTTGTATTAATTATAGAGAATAATCCTATCCAGCAAGCAATGGCTATTAAACCATATAGACCTATAGAAGCACTTGGGATGAATATTAGATTAGAAGATGATTCTCCTGTTAGAGCTGCAGTTTTAGGTGATAATGGTGTGTGGTATATTGGTTCAAAAATGGTATTTGTAGCAAGTGCTGGAGGATGTTCAACTCCTGCTTGTGATCCTTCAGTTGAAATATGTGAGACTGGAACTATAGGAAAAATTGCTGTTAAACAGTATGAAAGGGAAGCTGGAGCAGAAAGAATAAAATTAAAAATTACCCATCCAATGGAAACTGGTTTTGTTACAGATGTGCAAGGAGAAATTATTCCAGAATATTTTGTAAAAAATATTCATGTTGATGACAATCAAGGTCCTATTGCAGATATTACAACATTTGCAGCTTTATCTAGTGACCCTGTTATATTATTGGATCTACCTAAGAAAGGACAAAGCGTTAGAATACACGCCAAAGATTCACTTGGATTAGAATTCTTTTCTTTTAAAAAAAATAATACTATGTAATGAGATTTCTTAATAAAATTATAATTTTTTTATTATATTTTTATACTTATCCTACTTTTTCTTCAAATAATTTTGATTTAATGCCTATTGAAGTAAGCAAGAATGTATTTGTTTTTATAGGTGATAATAATGATGTAAATGATGATAATGGTGGTGCAATAAGTAATACAGGTTTTATAATAGGTGAGAATGCTATACTTGTTATAGATGCTGGGCCAAGTTATTTATATGCTTCAAATGTAATAGATATCATCAATTCTTATTCTAATTTACCTATAAAATATTTAGTGGTCACTCATCACCATGCCGACCATTCTTTTGGTATTTCTAAGTATTTAGAAATTAAGACAGAAATTATTATGGCTGAGGCAGAAGTAGAAAGATATATAAAGTATGGTAATAGGTCACTTAGGCAATTGAGTAATAACATAGGAGAAGAATGGTTTTTTAATACAAAAATAACCTCATTTCAATATAAAGAAAAAGAATACCCTATAAATTTAGACTTAGGTACAAGGAATATTATTATTGAATTATATGAAGAAGGACATTCAGAAGGAGATTTAATTGTTAAGGATATAAATAGTAATACTTTATTCGTGGGAGATTTAGTTTTTGGTCAAAGAGCCCCTACCTCGCCTCATGCAAATATCTATAATTGGAAAAATTATTTAGACGAAATTATAAAAAAAGATTGGGATATTCTCATACCTGGTCATGGTAATATTATAAAAAATAAAGAAGATGTTTTACAAACTAAAAAATGGATTACGTTTATCGATAAAACAGCAAAACAAGCCTCTGCAAATGGTATAAGTGCATTAGAAATTTTTAATAAAGGACTGCCAGATTTTATTAAAGGATATAAATTAGCTAAAGAGACTTGGTATAGAGACCTTCCAATATTAATTAATAAATATGAATTTGATTAGTTTTTTGTTGCTCTATTAAAAATTATATATTACTGATTATTTTTTTATTAAGCCACTGTGGCGGAACTGGTAGACGCGACGGATTCAAAATCCGTTTGGGGTAACTCAGTGTCGGTTCGAGTCCGACCAGTGGTACCATAAATATTTTTCATATAGGAACTTATTTTATGAACTTAGATTCTAAATATTCAAAAAATAAATATACTTCACTTGATCATTTTGTTGAAGAAAATGGTAAAATATATGCAGGTCATCATTATTTAATTGATATGTGGAATTGTCTTTATTTAGAAGATGAAATAAAAATTAAAGATCTACTAATGAGAGCTGCCAAATCAGCTGGAGCTTCAGTTCTACAAGTAAAAACCCATCATTTTGGTGAAGGGCAAGGAGTTTCTGGAGTGGCAATATTAGCTGAGTCACATATTAGTATTCACACTTGGCCTGAAAGAAGCTTTGCAGCATTTGATATTTTCATGTGTGGAAATACAAATCCTGAATTGTCATTAGATTTTTTAACTAAAACATTTAAGCCTAAAAAAGTAGATATAAAAAAATTAAAAAGAGGAATTATAAGTTAAGAAAATGAGTTTTAATAATATTAATAAATTTATAAATAATTCTAAATTAGAAACTCCTTTTTTAGTAATTGATTTATCATTGGTTGCAAAGTCTTATAAAAATATTAAGAAATTTTTTCCTGATAGCAGAATCTATTATGCTGTTAAAGCTAATCCTGCAAAAGAAATACTGAATATTTTAAAAAATGAAGGCTCTTATTTCGATGTTTCTAGTAGAAATGAAATAAAATTATGCTTATCACAGTCTATAAAAGCGTCAAATTTATCTTTTGGAAATACAGTAAAAAAAGAGAAGGATATATTATGGGCTAATAAGAAGGGCGTTGAACTATTTGCTTTTGATTCTATCGAAGAACTAAATAAGATAGAAAAGAATGCAAAAAATTCTAAAGTTTTTTGTAGGCTTCAAGTGCCAAATCAAGGAGCTAATTGGCCCTTATCCAAAAAATTTGGTTGTTCTGTTAGTATGGCAAAAGAATTAATGTTAAAAGCAAAAAACAAGAATCTTTTTCCAGCAGGCTTATCATTTCATGTTGGATCTCAACAAATAAATATAAATAGATGGATAGAGTCTCTCAAACTATGTTTTGAGGTTTATTCTTATCTAAAAGATAATAATATATTATTAGACTTTATAAATATCGGAGGAGGTATTCCAGTTGATTATGCTGACTATAATTTTGATATAAAATCATTCTCTCAAAAATTAAATAATACAATTAAAAATATATTTAAAGGAGAACCTATAAAAATTATTTTAGAGCCTGGAAGATCTATAGTTGCTGCCGCAGGAATTATAGAGTCAGAGGTCATTTTAGTTTCGAAAAAAAATCAGAGAGATAAAAAAAGATGGGTCTATTTAGATATAGGAAGATTTGGAGGTTTGGCTGAAACAGAAGCTGAAGCGATACGTTATAAAATAATTCCAGTCAATAATAGCTCTGAGTGTAGTTCTGTAAATATTGCAGGACCTTCTTGTGATGGAGCAGATATTCTTTATGAAAAATATAATTATGAATTGCCTATAAATTTAATGGCAGGTGATAAGGTTAGATTTTATGTAGCAGGAGCTTATACTTCAGTCTATGTTTCTGATTTTAATGGTCTACAAAGATTAAGAGAATACTTCATTAAATAAAATTTATTGTTAAATTTCTTTTATCCACTGCGGTAAATTAAATGAAGATCGATGAATTTCTTTTGTATAATATTTCGTATATAGTTTTTTAATTATTTTAGATTTTTTATCTATATTTTTTGGTTTCGTTAGGTTTATTTCATTTGATGACCAGGTTAATGCCATATAACCACCTATATAAGTGGGTACAACAGTTAAATATATCCCAGAATATTTAAAAATAGACTTTAACTGTTTTTTGGCATCTTTAAGTTCATCTTTTTGAAAAAAAGGTACTCCATTTTGAAACACGGCTATTCCATTATTAGATAAAGCTTTTTTTATATTTTTATAAAATTCAAGTTGAAATAATTTTTTTCCAGGTCCTATTGGGTCCGGTCTATCTGCTATAATTAAATCAAAATAATTTTTAAAATTATCTTTTGAAATAAATTTTGAAGCATCTTCAATTACAATATTTACTTTTGGACTTTTTAAAGACTCACAATTAATTTTTTTTAAATATTTATTGCTTAAATCTATTACATCTTTATCAATTTCACATATAAATATTTCTTTAATTGAATTATGTTTTAACACTTCAGAAGCAATTGCCCCATCGCCTCCACCAATAATCAAAACTTTTCTAATATTTCCATGAGATATGATTGGCAAATGACTTAGCATTTCCGAATAATAATAATGATCAAATTCTGTTATTTGCACTACCTTATCTAAAGTCAAAATTCTTCCAAAATATTTTGAGTCAAATATTAATATATTTTGGTATTTACTTTTTTGGCGAGCTATAATTTTTTCTATAGTGATAGTCTGATTATATTTTTTATATAGATTCTCTGTAAATTTTTTCATTTTATATAAATATAATTATTTTCTTGTTATCCATTGCTTACCCATTTTCCAGGTAAACATAGGACGGTTCTCTAATTTTCTTTTTATTAAAGAGATATCACCATTATATTCTATAAGTTCATTTATCATAAATTCTGTTACATCTGCCATTGGAAGTTTAGTTGCTGTTTTAAGAGGTATCCACTTGATTTCCACTAATTCACTTGTAGTTTTTATTTTTCCTAAGAGGTGCTTTGCATCTGCCATAAAAAATCTCGCATGAAAACGTATAGGACTAAAAGTTGGTGTAATTGCTCTACCTAAATAAACCAGCTTTGCCAGATCTGGGACTAACCCTTTTTTTGACATAATGGTTATACCATTATTTATATTTTCATCATTTATATGCGAAACATTTTTGGATTTTTTACCTAATATTAAACCTGTTTCCTCAACAGTTTCTCTAATGGATGCAATTGCAAGAGCATTAGCAGCTTGAACATTATTAGAAACTACTAGCTTTTGTATAATATTATTATTTAATTTGGTGGTTTCAGGAATTTTGTAGTCACTTTTATCTAATACACCGCCAGGAAAAACCCATGCCCCTGGCATAAACCTAGTTTTTTCAGACCTTTTTCCCAATAATACTTTTACTTCTTTTCTAGTTTTTTTTAATAATACCAGGCTTGCAGCATCTCTAGTTCGTGCTATTTTAGTATCTTTTTCTTTTTTAGGAGTGAACTTTAGCTCTTTTTTAACCATACTTCTTGCGATATATTTTTTTTGCTGCATTATTTTATGTTTTTTCATTCTAAGAAGGTTATAATCTATTATATTTTATATATATTTATTATTCAAAGGTACACCGATTTATAAAAAAAGTTAGGAGTAAATTTTTGGAAGATAGCAAAACAGATAAACAACCTTTACAAAATTTATTATCTCATGAACTAGAGTTTAAATATGCTCAATCTAAAGAGGTTCTCCCTGGCATTAGGAGGATAGTAGCACCTAATCCTAGCCCTTATACTCTTCATGGGACTGGAACATATATAATTGGCTCAGGTGAGATTGCTATAGTGGATCCTGGACCAAATATACCTTCACATATTGAGGCTATAATGAATGAAACTAAGGGAGAAAAAATTACTCATATCTTAGTTACTCATACTCATGCTGATCATTCTCCCGCAGCAAAACCATTATCAAATTTAACCGGAGCAGTTGTAATGGGTTATGGGCCTCATGGAGAAAAAGAAGGTGAAGAAGGTGCTGACCTAAATTTTACTCCAGATTGTATTATTCAAGATAATGAAGTAATCAAAGGAGCTAATTGGGAATTAGAATGTATACATACTCCAGGCCACACATCTAATCATATTTGTTATTCTGTTAAAGGCGCTAAAGCAGTTTTAACAGGAGATCATATTATGGGTTGGTCTACAACTTTAGTTTCTCCTCCAGATGGTAATATGAAGGACTATTTTTCTAGTTTAGAAAAAATGTTATTAAGAGATGAGGAATATTATATACCTGCTCATGGGGAAATAATTAAAAAACCAAAGAGATTTGTTAAAGCACTCATAGGGCATAGAAAAATGAGAGAGAAACAAATAAGAAAATATTTACATGCTAAAAATATATCTTATATTCCAGATTTAGTATCAAAAATGTACCCTACCCTCGATAAGCGTTTAATAAAAGCAGCAGGAAGATCTGTATTAGCACATTTATTACACATGAAAGAATTAGGTTATGTTAAATCTAGTGATAATGGCTGGTTTTTAGTCTAATTTATTAAAAAAAAGAGTTAATAGATGATTTCCGTTTATAGAGAATTTACTAATTTAAAAAATATTATAAAAGAATCAATAGTTGTAGTTGGTAATTTTGATGGACTACATCTTGGCCATAAAGCAGTTTTGGATTATGCTAAATCTCTTAAAAAAAACTCTCATGAAAAAATAGTTTTATTTACATTTTACCCTCATCCATTAAAAATACTTCGTCCAATTTATGCACCGAAAAATATTATTTCCTTTAGAAGCAAGGTTATAAAACTGAATGTATTAGGAATAGATATTATACTTGCCCAGCGATTTAATAAAAAATTTTCTAATATAACTGCAGATAATTTTATTAAAATAGTTTTATCTGAAGCTTTAAGGGCTAGACATATTGTAATAGGAGATGATTTTCGTTTTGGAAATAAAAGAAAAGGAGACGTAGATTACCTTAAATCACAAGAGAATATAAATAATTTTAAAGTACATATTATTAAAGAAATATCTAGTGAAAATGTTAGATGTTCATCCAGTCTCATAAGAGAAATGATTCTTAAAGGTAAAATGCTAGAAGTTAAAAAAGTATTGGGGCGTTTTCATGAAATAGAAGGTAAAGTTGTAAAGGGGGAACAATTAGGAAGAAAATTAGGTTTTCCTACTGCTAATGTGCATTATATAAATACAATTATTCCATGTGATGGGGTGTATGCTGGTTGGGTAAAATTTAATAGTAAAACTTATATGTGTGCAATATCTACAGGTTGTAGGCCACAATTTAAAGGAGAGAAAAGGTTTTTAGAGGCATATATTCTAAATTTTAGTGGAGATATTTACGGAACACGTATAAAAGTTTTATTGGTAAAGAAAATTCGTAATGAGGAAGTGTTTTCTAATATAGAGAATCTTAAAAAACAAATGAGTAAAGATTGTAAGGAAGTTATAAAAATATTAGAAGAAAATAAAATTTAATATTTTTCAAGCACAATAAGGAAAATTGAATGGATTATAAGGATACAGTATTTTTACCTAAGTCAAGTTTTGGAATGCGTGGAGGTTTACCTCAGCGCGAGCCTGAAATGATTGATAGATGGAATAAAATTAATTTATGGGGTCAATTAAGAGAAATATCTAAGGATAAAGAAAAGTTTATACTTCATGATGGTCCTCCTTATGCAAATGGTCCAATTCATATAGGTACCTCTATGAATAAGATTTTAAAAGACATCATAAATAGAAGTAAACAGATGAGTGGTTATAACTCTCATTATATTCCTGGTTGGGATTGTCATGGCTTACCTATAGAGTGGCAAGTAGAACAGAACTATAAAAAAAAAGGGATTAATAAAGAAGAAATTCCGATTGCTGATTTTAGAGCAGAATGTAGAAGTTTTGCAGATAAATGGATTGGCGCTCAAATGGATGATTTTAAAAGATTATTTGTTTTAGCAGATTGGGATGATAAATATTTAACGATGAATTTTGATGCCGAAGCACAAATTGTTAGAGAAATTGGCAAATTTATTGAAAATGGTAGTTTATATAAAGGTTCTAAACCTGTTATGTGGTCTCCCGTAGAAAAAACTGCTTTAGCTGAGGCAGAAGTTGAATATAAAGATATAGAGTCTACTTCAATAACGGTAGGATTTAAAGTATCAATAACTGAAGAGGAGATATTGCATGAAGCTTATATTCCTATTTGGACAACCACACCTTGGACAATTCCTGCAAATAGAGCAATTGCTTATGGTAAAGAACTAGATTACATACTTATAAAGATTAAAAATAATAATGATAATAATCAAATTAAGATTGGGCAAAAAATTTTATTAGCCAAAGAAAGACTAGATAAATTTTTATTAGACACAAATATTACAGAATATGATTTGATATCAGAAATAAAAGGTGATTTTCTTGCAGGAACTATATGTAAGCATCCATTATATAAAGAAGGCTATTCTTTTGAAGTACCTTTACTAGAGGGAGATTTTGTTTCTACAGAACAAGGTACAGGCTTTGTTCATGTTGCACCTGGTCATGGAGAAGATGATTTTGAATTAGGTCAAAAATATGGAATTCCAGTTCCTGATGTAGTAGAAGATGGAGGAACATATTTTCCTAATATTCCATTATTTGCAGGAGTTCATGTGTTTAAAGCCTTAGAGCCCGTTTGCGAGGCTTTAGAAAAGAATTTTTCTTTATTTGCTTCAGAAAAATATATACATAGCTATCCTCACTCTTGGAGATCTAAAAAACCAATAATTTATAGAGCTACACAGCAATGGTTTATATCAATGGAGAAGAATGATTTAAAAAAGATTGCCTTAGAATCTATTGATAATACCATATGGGTCCCCTCTGTTTCTAAAAATAGAATTAAAGCTATGGTTAAGGATCGGCCAGATTGGTGTGTATCTAGGCAGAGAGTTTGGGGTGTTCCTATTACCGTTTTTTTAAATAAAAATACGGGAGAAATATTAAGAGATCCTGAAGTAATAGATAAAATTGCTCAAGCAGTAGAAGAAAAGGGAGCAGATGCTTGGTTTACCGAAGATCCTCAAAAATTTTTAGGAGATAAATATGATGCAAAGCAATATATGGCTGTCCAAGATATTTTAGATGTATGGTTTGATTCAGGCTCTACTCATTCTTTTGTTTTAAACAGAAATAAACAGAAATGGCCTGCTGATTTATATTTGGAAGGTTCGGATCAACATAGAGGATGGTTCCAATCTTCGTTATTAGAATCATGTGGTACCAGAGGAAGAGCACCATTTGAAGCAGTACTAACTCATGGTTTCGTGCTTGATGGTCAAGGACGAAAAATGTCTAAAAGTATAGGTAATGTGGTCTCACCTCAAGAAGTTATAAAACAATCAGGTGCAGATATATTAAGACTTTGGGTTGCTATGACTGATATCACAGAGGATGTAAGGATTAGTCCAGAAGTTTTAAAAGGAGTAAGCGAATCTTATAGACGACTTAGAAATACTATTAGATTTACTATAGGTGCATTAAATGATTTTGATGAATCTGAGTCTATAGATGTAGATTTAATGCCAGAATTAGAGAGATGGGTTTTACATAGATTAAAAGAATTAGATTTATTATTAAAAAAATCTGTTACAAATTATACATTTCAAACCTTTTATAGTGAATTACATACTTTTTGTTCATCAGACTTATCAGCTTTTTATTTTGATATAAGAAAAGATTCTCTTTATTGTGATGATTTTAATGATATTAAAAGAAGATCAAGTAGAACTGTTCTTTATGAAGTATTTAAATGCCTAACTACTTGGTTAGCTCCTGTTATTTGTTATACTGCAGAAGAAGCATGGTTAGCTTATACAGGATCAGACAATGAAGATAGTATCCATTTGAAACAGTTTCCAAATATTTCAGAAAAATGGTTAGATGATGACTTAAATAAAAAATGGGTTGATATTAGAAAAATAAGAAGAATTATTAATGGTGCTTTAGAATTAGCAAGGCAAGATAAGATAATAGGATCAAGTCTAGATGCTGAAATTAAATTATATGTTCAAGATAATGAATATATTTCTTTAATTGAATTAATTGATATTAATGAAATAGCGATTGTTTCAAAACATGAGATTGTCGAGGGAAGCAATATTCAAGGCTCATATAAAGAAGATAGTTTAAATGGATTGGAAATAGTTGTCTCTAAAGCAAAAGGAAATAAATGTGTGAGATGCTGGAAAATTTTTGATAACTTTGCTTATTCTTCAGAAGACCCTTTATGTGAAAGATGTACAAACGTAGTAAAATAGAAATGAAAAAAAATATTTATTTTTTAATATTAATGCTGGTTATTATTTTACTTGATCAAATTTCTAAGGTAAAAGTTTTGGGTTATATGTTAACTCATTCCAAAGAATTAGTTTTACTACCATTTTTAAATTTTACTTTAGTATTTAATTCAGGAGTAGCCTTTGGAATATTTAGAGATTTTGGTCAATTAGTTCCTCATATATTTTCATTTATAGGGGTAGTATTTGGTTTAGGATTAATATCATGGGCAATATTTAATAATAAACACCATCTTGCAATGACTTTAATTTCTGCTGGAGCATTAGGAAATGCTATAGATAGAATAAGGTTAGGGGTTGTTATTGATTTTATTGATGTTTATTGGAAAAATTTACATTGGCCAGCGTTTAATATTGCTGATATTAGTATATGTATAGGAGCTTGTATTTTTTTATATAATGAATTTAATGAAAGTAAAAAAAGAAAGGTTTTAAAGTGAAAAGCGCAAACTCTAAATTATTTTTTAGAATTATATTAGTTGTTAATTTATTATTTCTATATAGTTGTGGAGGTGTAAAAGAAAATATAGGTTTAATAAAAAAATCTCCTGATGAATTTCAAGTATATGAAAAAAAACCTTTATCAGT
>Ga0209631_10003332_pt1 | contig 18554 bp, 12 predicted proteins | sample COG_08_FD_184752 | JGI IMG/M metagenome (GOLD analysis project Ga0209631, IMG submission 184752) | Pelagic Microbial community sample from North Sea - COGITO 998_met_08 (SPAdes) (version 2) | ecosystem: Environmental > Aquatic > Marine > Neritic zone/Coastal water | place: Helgoland, sampling...
CAAACGGTCAACGCCATCATCAATACTTCCGTCGCAATCGTCATCTCGTCCGTTCCACTGTTCGAGTTGATTTGGTGCCACGCTAGCTCGTGTATCATCACAATCCAAGAACCAACGGTAGCCATCGCTGTCGTTGTCCAGATCTTGGACAAGTGGGTCGGTCATCGTGTCATAGACTTCCTCGCCGTCAAAGAGTCCGTCTCCGTCCGTGTCAGCATCAAAGGGGTCGGTGCTGCGATTGGTGTATTCATCGAAATCAAGTAAACCGTCTCCGTCGCTGTCGGAGGAAAAGAAGGCTTCATCGATAATTTGGTTGCAATTATTGTCCACTCCGTCCAATTGTTCCGGCATGTTAGGGTTGATGGAAGGGTCGCTATCGTTGCAATCTTCAAACCAATAAAACGAGTCTCCGTCGCTATCGTTGTCAACACTCAACGGGTTGGTAAAGTAGACAAATAATTCCATGTCGTCCCTCAACAGGTCTCCATCGGTGTCAGCGAGGCTCCTATTGGTGCCATATACATGGAATTCATCGTAGTCTGAAAGCGTGTCTTCATCGATGTCGCTTTCATTGAATCCCTCATCCCACTGGCCGTCACAATCATCATCCAACCCATTGAGCCGTTCATTGGCTCCCGGGTAAATCATGGCGTCACTGTCATTGCAGTCATTAAACCAGTAAAATCCGTCCCCGTCCGCATTCGGGTCGTAAACCAAGGGGTCAGAGAAGTAGGTCATGACCTCTTCACCATCGCTCAACTGGTCGCCATCGGTGTCCGTCACCAAGGGATTCGTGAGGTTGACCAAGACCTCTGTTCCGTCATCAAGTCCGTCACCATCTGTATCGAGCGCACGAGGATTGGTACCTTCAACGAGAACTTCGACGCCGTCATTCAGTCCATCGTCGTCGGTGTCTGCGTCAAGTGGGTCGGTAGGAACCGTTGAAAGAAGTTCAATGCCGTCATTCAAGCCGTCACCGTCTGAATCAGGGTTGTTGGGGTCGGTTGAGGAATTGAAGACTTCATACCCGTCTTCCAAACCATCACCGTCGCTGTCTGCATCAAAGGGGTCGGTGAAGTAGACCTCTGTTTCATTCGCATCGGTGAGGAGGTCATCGTCACTGTCGATGTCACGTTCCGTACCGTGCAAGACCAGGCCCCATTCAACGAGTTCCCCAACGTCATTATTGCCTTGATCTTCAATGCTCAAAATCCATTCACCCCGGCTGTCTTCACCCCAGTGGTGAACCGAAGAAAAACGCCAGTCTGCGTAGTTATTATTGGCGTCTTCGTGCTTTTCTGCAAGAATGCTTTCTGTTCCAGAGGGGGAGGTCAATATAATTTCTAAATCACCACGGTAGGTGTGGTCAATATCAACGTACACGTCCACATTCTCAAGGTGCATTGGTTCGGTGATATTCACTGAAAAGTTCACCGGAGAACCGCTGTTATCGGGGATGGCAGTGTTGGTGCTTTGCATACCAGATGAAGCATTGATCTCTTCATCTACCAGCGTCCAATTCTCAGCTAAGAAGACCGCTGCCGACGCATCAACAACCCCAAAACCATACTTGTGACTGACAAGATGTCCGTGGCCGTTGGCATTCCAAGAGGTGTCCAAAGCGTCGTTTTTACGAGAGGATTCAACCAAAATATGTTGCACGTCACGCCAAGTCAAGTTGTTATTGGCATCAAGCATGAGCGCAATCACACCAGAGACCAAAGGTGTGGCCGATGAGGTTCCCCCAAAGGTGTTGGTATAGTCGTTGGAAGTATATCCTCCTGAGCCTTCGATATCGGTTGTGGTGATGGCTTCCCCGCCTCCATTTGAAGGGGCTGCGACAAGGATGTTAGCGCCTGGTTCTGCGTAGTAGGATTGTTCTCCTTTGAAGGTCACGGCGGTGACAGCGATGGTGTAGCGGAGATTCGCATAGCCGTCATTGTTTGAATTATCATCGTCGTCCAATCCATTTCCTGCAGCCCATGTGATGATATTGCCCAAGCCTCCACGACCTTGGTGAGCATCGGCTTCCATCGCTGCCAGCATCAGCGGACCTGGCCCAGAGAGCGTTTCCCCGTTATCACTTGGACCCCACGAATTTGAATAGATGTCAATATTTTGACGCTCGTGCGCCAGAGTATTGGCTTCTCGCACGTCGGTGGTACTGCATGAAATCAACTGAAGACCGGCCAAACCAGCCATAGGAGCAGCACCAGATACACCCAAACTATTGTTGCCAACCGCAGCTGCAACACCGCCTGCAGCCGTTCCGTGGGCGTCGTTTGATGCTGGAGTAGGGTCGCCGTCATTGCTGCAATAATCGTAATCCAGCGTGGACTCATAGTAGTCGTCAAGGTCGGGGTGGTTCCAGTCAAAGCCATCATCAACCACACCAATGATGACGCCTTGGCCGCGATATGAATTCCATGCTGCGGTTATGTTCACGTCTTCACCAGCCGTGCCTCCAGATTGACCCGTGTTGACCAAATGCCACTGGTCAGAGAACTTCGGGTCGTTGGGCACCCATCGAGGAAGTTGTTGCTGTTCTATGAGCGGATAGAAGGTCTCAATCAGGCCTTCCTCTTGCATATGGGTGAGTAATTCCAACCCTGCAAGGCCATATTCCGAAACCAGCCACGCTCCTGAAAGATGAGGTAGCGCATCACCAACAGGAGTTGTGCTGATGGCTACCCAAGACCCAGCCTCCTCAAGTTGTTGAGAGGTATATTGTGAGAGGTCAGTGACCCGGGCGAGAGCAGATTGGACCGCCATGGAGTAGGTATTCGAAATCAGCCGTTCACCTGAATCCTCCTCCTGCATGGCTTCGATAACATTCGTAGCCGGGCCTTCTTCTGCAGAGGAAACTGGCAGGATTGAGGTCAAAAGAAGCATGACCAAAACCTGTGCTTTCAACCTCATAGTTGTGCCTTGAGCCCTTACCTCATAGGACTAACGGTTTCGTGGACTGGGGTTCAATTCCCGTAAAGAATGATGAATGTTATCGTCAATGTCAGGCAAATCAAACATGAACCTCCGCGAACCTAATCAAAGGTTCATAGGTAAGCGGGGCGACCCAGAGTCATGGAGCGAATGCTTGTTGGCGGTGGATGCTTTTGGTGTGTTGAGGGAGCATACAAACAGATTCGAGGCGTAGAGTCTGCCCTTCCAGCCTATGCTGGAGGTCACGATGAGCGCCCCAACTACCGTGCAGTGTGCTCGGGAACGACTGGACACGCCGAAATCGTGGAGGTTGTTTATGACCCACAGATCGTCGATTACGCCACACTGCTCGAGGTCTTCTTTACTGTTCACGACCCTACGCAACTCAACCGACAAGGCAACGATATCGGGACCCAATATCGCAGTTGCATCATGCCGTTGGACGATACTCAGCGAATGCTTGCGGAATCTATAATTCAACGCATGGAGCCTCATTTTGACGCCCCCATCGTCACCACGATTGAAGATGCGATTCATTTTACAATCGCTGAAAAAGAACACCATGACTACTATGCTCGCAACCCTTACCAGGGCTATTGCGCTGCGGTTGTCGGTCCAAAAATCGCCAAGGTACGAGCCAAACACGCTCACCTTTACGATTGAGCCGCCCATTGTTCCCATGGGTGATGTTCAAGAAGCGTCGTGTGCGACCGCTCTTCATGGTCAACAGCATACCAATGCCACCAACGCCGGTCAACGAACCCATCCTCGGATACTTACCGGGAAGTGCCGAACGTGCCGCTCTTGAGGTTGAACTCAAGCGACAGTCCGATGAAATACTTGAGATTCCTTGCATCATCAACGGTGAAGAGGTCTTCACCGGCGATGTTGTGGAGCAGGTCATGCCCCACGACCACGGCCACGTGATCGCTCGAGTCCACATGGCATCAAAAACCAACGTCGAAGAAGCGATTCAAGCATCACTTGACGCACACGAGATGTGGTCCACCATGCCTTGGCAGTCCCGTGCTGCTATCTTCCTCAAAGCAAGCGAGATGCTCAAAGGTCCACGCCGAGCTGAAATCAACGCTTCAACGATGCTCAACCAGTCGAAAACCTGCCACCAAGCGGAGATTGACTCGGCCTGTGAGCTGATCGACTTCTGGCGATTCAACTCAGATTATGCTCGTCAAATTTACGAAGACATGCAACCACCTGTCTCTCCCTCCAGCATGTGGAACTCAAGCGAAGTCCGCCCCTTGGAAGGCTTTGTCTTCTCGGTGACGCCCTTCAACTTCTCAAGCATCGCTGCTAATCTGCCATCAAGTATGGCCATCATGGGAAATACTGGTGTATGGAAACCAAGTCGCAACTCGTATGTATCCAACTACTTACTTATGAGATTAATGATGGATGCTGGCCTTCCAGCAGGCGTCATCAACTTTATCCCCGGCAAAGCAAGCATGGTCGGTGATACCGTACTCGCTCACCCAATGCTCGCTGGAATTCACTTTACTGGCTCAACCTCTGTTTTCCGCAAGATGTGGAGGGATGTTGCCAATAATTTGGAGAATTACCGCTCTTACCCTCGTGTGGTGGGTGAAACCGGTGGAAAGGACTTCATTGTTGCACATCCGGATTGTGATGAAGCAGCCTTGATTGTAGCACTTCTGCGCGGCTCATTCGAATTTCAAGGGCAAAAGTGCAGTGCTGCAAGCCGCGCCTATATCCCACAAAGCGTATGGAAGAACATCAAAGATGAGTACATTGCAGAAGTCGGAAAAATTACTCTTGGCGATCCTCGGAACTTCTCCAATTTCATGTCTGCCGTGATCGATAAAAAATCGTTTGACAACATTACGGGATACATTGACCGAGCAAAGGCAGATTCCGGTTGTGAAATCGTAACAGGTGGAAATTACGATGGGTCAACAGGATACTTTGTTGAACCTACAACCATTGTTTGCTCAGACCCGCAATATGAATCGATGAAAGAAGAAATATTCGGCCCAGTGCTGTCCATTCACGTCTATGCTGACGATGAATTTGAGAAGGTTCTGAAGACATGTGACGAAACCTCTGAATACGCATTGACTGGTTCTATCTTCGCCACGAAGAGGGAAGATATCCTCACCGCAATGAAAGCACTGCGATACTCTGCCGGGAACTTCTACATCAACGATAAGCCAACTGGCGCCGTCGTAGGTCAACAACCGTTTGGAGGGGCACGTGGGAGCGGTACCAATGACAAGGCGGGTTCACCCCTGAACTTGTTGCGATGGATATCACCGCGTTCAATCAAGGAAACATTCGCGCCACCACATGAGTGGACCTACGGGTTCCTTGGGTGATTAAACCGGTTCTTGAGGCGACGAGAAGCCACCAGCCTTTCGAGCCACACGAGCCATGTGGGCGCGTTCCGCTTGCGGTATGATGTATTGGGCGGGGTAACGACTTGAGACCAGACTGATTAGATACCAACCTAAGGTCAACAGAGGTGTAGCAATCATGACGGTGAGGGCGGCCGCCATCACGAGAAAACCATCCGTTGCGTTCCACGACCATATTGCGCTGAGCCCTGTGCAGAGTGGTAACCACCAGCGGGCCGCGTAACTCGGTGTCGACATTCCCTTGTGGTCTTTCCTTGGGGCGAATGAGCTTGAAAGAATTCCCATAGCCGCTCATTGTCTCTAGAGACTATTTCAAGCGGCGTTTTTTTCCAAAGCACGGATTCTTTCAAATGGTGCGCTGATGTGCAATACTACATCCGCAATGATGATGGCCTCTGCCGAATGCTGTTTTTCAGTGACGAATGATGGGCGAACTGAGCGGGTACTCATCCTTGATGGTGAAATCTGTGCAAACGAACATGCGTCCAATGATACTAACAGGTATTCCGCTGACGCCGACACCTGACCGTCTCACCGTTTGGCGTGCCTCAACCCCATGGCAAACCGTTCGCTCAATGTTGGGCTTGGTGATCGTTTGCTTCTTTATTGCACAACTGGCAGTATTGGTATTTGCTGGCTACATTGACGGTGATATGAACGGGACGCTGGGGCCCTTTGACCCCTTCTTTACGTTCGTTGGCAGTCTGTGTCTTTCTCCATTCTTGATGTTGTTTTTCTTTCTGCGAAGACCCAAACTCACCCACAGCATCAACGCACACCCTCACCCGTCGGGCCACACGACCCATGCACTAGCGGGTGGCGCAGTGGTTCAATCGAGAGAACCCACCTCAGTAAGCCATCATATCTTTCGCTCTACCGCACCTCTTGAGATGCCCCGTCCAAAGCACCTCTGGTTGCTTTTTATCCTTGGCGTGGGCATTTCAACCGCATGTCTCTTGCCCTTGACACTGGCCGGCGCTAATGTTGTGACGGTCCTTCTGGCAGTGGTCATTGTGTTGCCTGCCTGGCTCATCGGCTTTGCCACACCCGTGTTTGCTTGGTGGTCAATCACCAGCAGGCACATGGGAATCACAATGTCTCGCAGAGATGCGGAATGGATTCTCGTAGCGGGAATGCTTTCCACCGTTCCAGCCATTATCATCAACTCACTCATTTCTCCAGTGGTCCTCAACAGCTTTGGCTTTGATGCCTATCAAGTAGGCAGCTGGGGTGAGGGGATGATTCTGTTCCTTTCAGCACCAATAGGCGAAGAAGTTTCCAAGGCCCTCGCAGTCCTTTGTTTAAGCCACCTGATCATCTCGCCCAAACACGGTTTTTACGTAGGCTCAACGGTTGGTCTTGGTTTTGCTCTTCTCGAGAATGCACAGTATATCTTCATGGCTCTGCTCAGTGATTACAGCAGCATTTCCTACTTCTTCACGGCCTCTCTAAGAGGTTTGAGTTCAATTCCCGGACATGCGATGTGGACGGGATTAAGTGGTTACGCCATTGGCTGCTGGCTCGCAAGGGATAACCGACTGGCCAACATCACGAGTTCAGCATTCGTGAGTCATGACCCAGAGGCAAGTTGGGTGCTCTATGACAAAAAGGGCCAACCAGTATCAACAGCAGGATGGGCGAACATCCCCTCAGACCGAATGATTCGATTGGTGTCCCGCTACGAGAAATACGCATGGTCGATGCCGACCCGGCCACTTATCGGCATTTCATTGGCGATTTTGGGCCACGCTTTGTGGAATGGAACCTCCTGGGGTGTCGGCATGCTGCTTGCAGATTCCGATTCAGTCTTGGCGATTCTTCTCCAACTCGGCTGGCTTGTCCTGATGGTTCTCACGCTGTGGCTTTGCATTTTACGTTGGTTACCGACCATCCTTCTGGAGTCAAAAGAAGCATGATTCCCTTCATATACGGGTCATGGCTTCAAAAGGCGTCAATCGTTCGCTTTGCTCACGACATGTCCAGACATGCAGTAAAAGGTGGTCGCAGCCATGGAATTCTTTGTGAGTGGACCGAACTCTGGGAACCTCATCGTCACAGCATTCTTGATTGTTGCATTGTTGGTTCTTTCTTCCCGTGCAAAGATGCTCGATAAGAAGGGAGCAAATGCCGCCGCCATCCTCGGATTGGTCGTCGGTGGTCTCGGTCATTGGACATGGTTGTTGATTCTTCTCGGGTTCCTTCTCAGTTCGCACAAAGCGACAAAATGGAAGTTCGATGACAAAACAGCCCTCGGCCTTTGTGAATCAAGCGATGGCCACCGCGGGTGGACCAATGTGGTCGCTAACGGTGCAATCCCGGGCCTTGTTTGCATTTTAGCATACCTCTCGGAGGACTATGACGCAATCGTTTGGATGTTTGGAGCCGCTGTCGCTGTAGCAGCAGCAGATACTTTTGCCAGTGAAATTGGGTGTCTTGACTCCCGTGTTCGAATGATCACGACCTTCAAGCCTTGCGAACAAGGCGAAAACGGTGGCTTTTCACCCAATGGGCAACTTGCTGCCGCCGCAGGGTCCATCGTAGTTGCCTTGCTCACCTTCACGGCGTGGGGATTGACTCAAACCACCTCATCGTTCGAAGAGGGGATGCCCATCTTCATCGTTCTGACCGTCATTGGCTGGCTTGGCTGTCAAGTTGACAGTTACCTCGGTGCGATTTTTGAAAATCGTGGTTATCTCAGCAAAGGCGGCGTGAATGGGCTTGCCATTCTCAGCGGCGTATTGCTCATGTGGCTGTACCTCGGAAGCCCTTTGTAAGGCTGGACTTGAGGGCATTGGATTCTTGAACTGAAACCCTTTGGTCGGTTCATGGGGCGTCAATTCTGGGTCATCGGCGCCCTCTTCTTGATGCTCACCCTGTCCCTGTCAAGTACGGTAACAGCGAATAACGACGAGAACTTCGAACCCGGTTTTGTCGAATGGACCATCATACCTAACGAGCGTTTGTTTGTTGAGGGGGCAGACATTGAGGAAGCCATACTGCAGCGAGGCCAAACCGATTCTGCCGTTGGTGGGTTAACGGTTGGTGTCACCAATGACGCTGTTCCTGTGTTCACGCTTCAAAGCCCCCCCGTTGAGCAAGCCATCGAAACCAATGTCATGATGGGCGTCTATTTTTCCGTCATTCTCGACGGTGGTGGAGGACCACAAACTTGTACTCGCCAAACCTTCGTTGAGTCTTCGACCACACTCTACTATTCAGTGAATGTGGGTGGAAGTGAGGTGTACAGTGCCAGTGTGACACAAGTCGTCGACACCGTAACTGAAAATGACGCTATGAATTTTTCAGGTGAGATGCAGAATGTATCGCTCAGTTTAGCGCCTGGTGACAGCTTCACGCTGAGCCTCTCCATTCATCACCAATGCTTGGGAACACAAGCACGGGTACAGTGGGGAGGATTTGAGCAAAACAGCGGGGGCATCATCATGGAGGGTGTCATCTTCCAACCCGAAGCACGAATTTTGGTGGATGCCTCGCGCCTCGCACACGTTGAATTCGAGCATCGCCTCCCTTGGGGTCTTGAAGATCTCCGTGATGAAAAGTGGGAGATTTGGGGACCATTGGACCCATCAGAGAAGAGTATCCGAGACGGCGAATACCTTGTTGAGACAAGTGCTGGGAGAATCCGAATGACCCGCGATTTGGGAGGAAACGATACGGTCTATACGTGGTCTGGAACCAAAACCCTACCCGTTGGTGACCTCAACCTTCAGTTTTGCATGCGAACCGTTGCAGGCGACCTCAACAGCGATTGTCACGCAGAAGGCATTATTCGCTTTGAAGTGACAAGGGGTGATGATGGATTTGCGAATGCCTCCCTGTGGTTGAGCATCACTACCTTCCTCGCCTTAGCGGGCTACATCGTGAATTCCTTCCGAAGTGGATTGCTTCTGCCACTCCCGATTCTTGGCGCCTTGTTGGTCTTGGCCCTCTTGACGCTACCCACTGTCTTTGACCAACCCAATCTCGGTGCAGATGCCAGCATACTCGAGAATACAAAGGTGCTCGATTCAACGCTCATCGGGCTTGATGGGAATGAACTCAAAGTCAGTGAACTCCTCAGGGGACACGAAGCACTTGTCATCGGAATGATGTTACCGGGCTCAGAGAACAGTTTGACCCAAGCCAATGAGTTCAATCGGACCATTGACCAATTGGGTGAGAGGATCCAAGTGATTCACATTGTGACTGGCGAAGACGCGAGGCTCTCTGATGTCAATTCTGTGGCAACTGCCACGAACAGTTCCTGGGGCGTTTATCTCGACGAGGACAGTGTGTTCGCCAACAGCCTCCCTGACGGAGCATCTGATTCCGTTCTCGTTCTTGACCCAGCCATGCATGTCACCTTTTCCCAACCTTCCTCAGCAGCCATGCTGGACATTGTAGAAGCGGTAGACGCCATCACATCTGGTGGCCCAAGTTCCCCTGGCATTTACTTCGGACTTTTGTTGGGACCCGGTCTCTTCTTGCTCTTTTTGGCCCTTCCAAGAGAAGAATGGACTGCGCCCGAAGAACCACTTCCACCCGGCCTTCTATGGGGCTCAATCATCCTCTCCTCGGGTGCAGGTTTGTTGCTGGTCAACCTTCCGTCGCTTATCCTCACCCTGCTCCCTATTGGCATGTCGGTACGCTTCCTTCTCGACATCGTCATGATGCTTTGGATGTTGGAGATGTGCTTCTTCACAGCGAAACGAGGCTCACCTTACGAAGCCGACCTTCTGGGCAAGTTGATTCACTCCGTATTCCCCGCAGGGTTCAGAGAATGGCGCGACCCTGTTGATATGGACCGAGATGTCCTGTTGGGAATCTGGTTGGGATGGTTTGGATGGTTGAGTTTCCCTCACCTCTTCCCTCAATCCGTTGGCGCCACTGCACTTGCTGGTGGAAGTGGTATCGCTATGGCTGCATTCTTCCTTCTGCTCTTTGTGTTCACCGGAGGTTTCGTTGTCTTGTTACTGCGCATTGTAGCATCATGGGGTGGACCGTTCTCGAGACTCTTTGGTAAGTTCGGTGGTGAAGTCTTCGCTCAATTTGTCGGATGGATCTTGACACCGATTGCACTTTGGATGGCACTGAGTACCGCCATCAGTGCCTTTGAACTCGGAGTTCTTTGAGGACGAGCATTATACACGTTGATGTTCAACACCGACCCATGAATCACCGATCACCACACTGGAGTCAAACAAGTCAACGCCTGTTTAGCGAATGTTCACGTGCATGGGCACATCAATATGCCTTTATGGAACACCATGACTCAATTCGTCGGTTTCCCTCACGACCCAGAACCTTTGATGAAATTACAGTACGAGTGGCACGCTTGATTTGGATTGAACGTCTCAACGACCAGTACCAGCGGAAGGTCTGGAGCGACCTGTACCGAAAAAGAAGGATTTCATCGGCCATGGATGAGATGTTATGGAGCGCAAGAATGGAGATCAGCGAACTACGAAAGGCTACGGCCAATCACAGGGTTTCAGAACAGTTGCGATTTCTTGAGCAGAGTACACTGTTGCGCAATGTCTTTTCTGAGCAAGGCAAACGTTGGGTCTATTTTCGACGGCTCGAGAAGGTAAGTCTCAAAGGAATCGACCTTTTTGCAGCACCAGATATCGCTGTTTTCCATCAAAACAAATGGACACTCATCCGGATTCGTTTTCGCTCAGGTAAGTGGTTACCAACAAGCGACCTTGAACACCGATTGATGGCCCATTGGGCTACAAAACAAACTGGATTCCCCTCTGCGACTCAAGAGTACAGAATCCGTGACCTCGCCTGGTCCAACGGCGTTTGGAGGGAGCGGCGTATTGAATTCAATGAACAACAAATGAATGAAGCAGTTGACCTTCTTCTCCATGACCTCCAAGAAATGCGCTGGACACAACGTATGGCTTTAGCCGATCCTTCTTTGAATACCTTACCACTCGCTGCGAGCGAGAAAAGTTGTCGGACGTGCTTTCACCGAGAAAGTTGCCCCGCCAAAAACGGGTTGCAGAAAGCCAAGCAGAATCAGCGGGAATACCAAATTATGTTGAATTCAAAGCAGAGCAACAAGGTCAGCGAGTACTGAATCAACGTCCTTAGCCTTGGTCACGCCACTAGCAAGAAGAACACCTTCCGCACCCAATTCGAGTGCTTTGGCTACGTCCCTGCCATTTTTGACACCGGCGCCGCACAAGACCCGTACCTTGGGATTCACGGCTTTGACAGCAGCCACAGTATCGCTAACAATCGATGGGTCCGCTGTTGTCACGGAAATATCGCCACCGATGAGTTCAGGGGGTTCGACCGCGATGTAGGTCGGGTTAAGGGCTGCAAGCGCTCGTGCTTCATGCACGTCCGCAGCGCAGGCGCAAACGGGAAAACCTTCGGGAAGCATCGACAATAATTGTTCAACGTGCTCCAATGACACTTTGTGTTCGGCGTGATTGATGATACTACCAACTGCACCACGAGCAAGAGCTGTCGTGGGTTCAAGCCAGCCTGTGAATCCCCCCAAACCCACAGGGTCGAGATGTTGCGACCAAACTTCTACATGAGTTGAGGCCTGAGAAAGTGGAGCAAGGTCGAAGGCAGAAGCCACTGCAACGAATGTCGCAGGACCCTCTGATTGGGCCTCCATCGCTTCCAAAAGAAGTTGAGCGGCTTCACCTGAAGCACTTGCGTATGTTTTGAAATTCACGACAATCAGTGGCTTGGTCATGAACAGAGCCAGCGGCCCATTGGATTTGAGGTTTCATCCTGCTGATGAAGAAAGAAACGGAATCAATCGGTCAAAGGAGGCCACTGTCCGCCTTGCTGAACAGTACCGTTAGGCACCACAGCGCCGTGGTCAACCACGACTTCGGTGAGATGACAAGCCGAACCAACATCAGCTCCTTTACCAATGAGGCAGGAGGTAAGCGTTGACCCCTCACCTACCACTGCCTTTGTCAGTAGCGTGGAGGCTTTGAGGTGTGCCGAACCAATACTGCAACCAGCACCGATCATTGATTCTTCAACGGTCGATTGGCCACTGATGGATTTGTAGGTCACTTCATCAGCGAACCATGAAGTTGTTCCAGCAGGTACGAGGCCTCTGCTCCATCGTTGGTGAGAAATTGAAGCTTTGACAGCCTCGCTCCAGGCTGCGGGTGTCCCTGCATCGATAAAATAGCCCTCGAAAGATTGCCCACTCAACAACTGCTCCGAGGCGAGAACAGGGAATACATCTCGTTCTATAGAATGCTTTTCGTGTGGCATGTAGTCAAAGATGTCATCTTCAAAAATGTAGGATCCAGCATTGATGAGGTTGGAGAACACCTCTTCGGGACGAGGTTTCTCCATGAAGCGAGTGATGCGTGAAGAGCCATCAAGCCCGACAATTCCGAAGCGTGTTGGGTCATCAACCTTCCAAAGACCGAGGGTGCCGATCGATTTGTTCTTGCTGTGAAGCGAAAGCATGGAAGATGCGTCAAGAGAAGAGATGATGTCTCCGTTAAAACAGGCAAAGGTGCCACTGACTACATCTCTGCAATTCCCAAGAGCACCTCCCGTCCCCAAAGGCTCATCTTCAGGGACGATTCGAACGTCAAAAGGTGAATCACTCGCTTTGAAATGCTCTTTGATTTGGTCAACGCGATAGCCCCCCGCAACCACTACTTCGTCCACCATGTCCACAGGTAGTGAACTTACTACGTGCTCCAGAAGGGTCTTGTCCAGCACGGGAAGGAGGGGTTTTGGTATGCTGTGCGTCCACGGTCGCAATCGTGACCCAACGCCACCCGCAAGAACCACGACCTGCATGAACTGACCCTCGGGCCACTATGATATGAAAAGCACGGGTTGATGAGGCCCTGAACGTGGCTCAAGCGCCTGTACCGCTCGTGCATGCTCCGGCAAAGTATTCAAAGACGGGCTTTGATTCGTTAGGTTTGGGAAGCGACATGAACATTCACGAATATCAAGGAAAAGCCTTGCTCAAAGCAAGTGGTGTACCCGTTCTTGAAGGCGTACACTGCACTACGGTAGAAGCCGCCCTGACAGCTTACGACAAACTCGGTAGCAAGGTCGTTGCCGTAAAATCTCAAATCCATGCAGGCGGACGCGGAAAGGGAACGTTGTATCATCCCGAAAGCCGTGAGCATGTCATGGATGGTGGAGTGAAAATTGCTTTTTCAAGAGAAGAAGTCAACACCTATGCCACCAATATTTTGGGCAACGTACTCGTTACCATTCAAACTGGTGATGAAGGCAAAATTGTGAACAACCTCTATGTTGAAGCAGGTTGCGATATCGCTCACGAATATTACCTTGCTATTCTCGTTGATCGCGAGAACAAATCTGTTTTGATCATGGCATCGACGGAAGGTGGAATGGACATTGAACATGTTGCAGAAACTACGCCCGAAAAAATACACAAAATCTCCGTCGACCCCAACGCTGGACTGCTCGGCTATCAAAAGCGTGATCTTGCACTCGCCCTCGGTTTGACTGGGGCCGCTCACAAATTCTTTGCTAAGGCGCTGAGTTCAATGTACACCATGTTCGTTTCCAGCGACTGCTCCATGCTTGAAATCAATCCCCTTGTCAAAACTGCTGACGAGCAGATTGTCGCCCTTGACGCCAAAGTATCCTTCGATGAAAACGCTGAATTCCGACATAAAGACTGGGATGAACTTCGTGACCTCTCTGAAGAGGAGGATGTTGAAATCCGTGCGAAAGAAACCGGACTTTCCTACGTCAAATTGGACGGGAACATCGGCTGCCTTGTGAACGGAGCAGGACTCGCCATGGCGACCATGGACGTCATCAAGCTCTACGGGGGTGAACCTGCAAATTTCTTGGATGTCGGCGGTGGAGCCAATGAAGAGCAAGTGAAGACGGCTTTTTCGATCATCCTTGAAGACCCCAATGTCAAAGGAATTCTTGTCAATATTTTTGGAGGAATCATGCGTTGCGACATCATTGCTCGTGGTGTCATAGCAGCAACTGAAGCCCTCGACCTTGATGTCCCACTGGTGGTTCGTCTTGCTGGAACCAATGTTGACGAGGGCAAAGCAATCCTTGCAGCATCCGACCTCAACATCCACCCGGCTGACGACCTCGCTGAGGGTGCTCAACGAATTGTTGAATTGATTGGAGGTGCTGTTTGATGGCGATATGGATTGAAGAAGATGCAAAGGTACTCGTTCAGGGAATCACTGGGAAGCAAGGTCAATTTCACGCTGATAAGATGGTGGAATACGGCACTCAAATCGTCGGGGGATGCACTCCCGGGAAAGGCGGTCAAAACGTTGACCTCCAAGGAAAGCCATACCCTGTTTGGGATTCAATGTTTGAAGCCATTGAAGCGACGGATGCCGATGCTACTGTGATTTACGTTCCACCTCCCTTCGCTGCAGAAGCCATCATGGAGGCTGCCGATGCTTTTGATTCAATCAAAGGAGAAGGGGTTGTGGTCTGCATCACCGAAGGGATTCCTACCCTCGACATGGTCAAGGCCGTCGCCTTTGTCGAAAACCGCCCCGGTGTCCGTTTGATCGGACCAAATTGTCCCGGTATTATCACACCAGGTGATAGCGGTGGAGCAAAAATTGGAATCATGCCCGGCCATATTCATGCCAAGGGCCGTATTGGAATCGTATCCAAATCAGGAACCTTGACCTATGAGGCCGTAGCTCAAACCATGAGTATTGATGAGGGGCAATCCACCTGTGTGGGTATCGGAGGTGACCCCGTCAATGGAACGGGCTTCATCGAATGTTTGGCTGCTTTTCAGGCTGACGACCAAACTGAAGCCATCGTCATGATCGGCGAAATCGGCGGTAATGCTGAACAAGAAGCCGCTGCATGGGCAAAAGAACATGTCACCAAACCCATTGTGGGATTCGTTGCTGGCGCAACCGCACCTCCGGGTAAGCGAATGGGCCACGCTGGAGCCATTATTTCGGGAGGAAAAGGAACGGCTGAGGAGAAGTTTGCAGCCTTTGAGGCAGCTGGTATCGCATGCGCAAAAGACCCATCCGAACTCGGCGCCGTGTTGCTTGAATCGCTCAAGGCAGCAGGACTACGCTGATTAGATGAACACATCTTTGAGATGTGAACGCGTTCGAGACACGAGATTCAAGGCCTTTGCGTTGGCCAAGAGTGCTTTTCCATCCTTACTGTGAGCATAAACTGCTTGTCCGGGACTTACGAGAGCATTCCAGTGGGCTTCAAACCATGCTGCGTGCTTCTTATCTTTGGCAAGACATGCAGGGACGCGATGGAACATCACCAACTGGGTTCGTTCTTTTCGGACGTATTTTGCAAGAACTTCTGGTAGAAGTCTCGAAAGCAATGTTTCATCGAAAAACTTTGAAGAGCGACCGATGATGTATCGTGCATCTTCTAAGCCGCCAAACACTTCTTGGATGGCTTGGGCAAACATCGCCGATTCTTCCTCTGAACATCCTTCGATATAGTATCTAAACCAGCCCCCACCTCGCTGCCCTCCACCGAGCTTACTGTTCGCTGGAAGCAATCCTGCATCCCACATTGAGTTGGCAACGGCGCTGATGATGGCTTGATTGAGAGAATCTTGTGCCCAAGGTTTACGGTTTCCAAATTGAAAGCCAAAGCCTCCTCCGCCAGTTGGAGCGGGTAAAAATTCAAGCGACTTTCTCGCTGTTGACGAAAAGGGTTGGCCAATTGCCCATCGTTGGCGCGAAGTAGAACGCTGGCGAGCACGCTCGAGCATTTCTTGATTGATGAGATTCATACCTTCATTGATCCCTTCGGGTTGTAACTCCGTGAAGGCAGCATGGACGTGTCCGACGCCTTTCTCGATTGACCCATCGTCACAAACCCCGAAGAGGTTGGTATGCTTTTGACGAAATCGATCATAATCATCAAAACCTTTGATGAATTCCTCTGCCAGACAGATGACATCCCAATTATTGGCGACTTTTTCCTTCCACAACTTGTCCAATCGCATCGAGCGACCTCGTAATTGATTGATGCTCATGCTCGTTGTTACCGTAGTCAGGTCGACAAGGACATTGATTCGAGAGGCATCCCAACCCTCTCCCAAAAGTCCACGTGTTCCAATTAGACATTTTGTGAATCCTTCTTGGAAGAATTCTGTGACCATTGTTGAGTAATATCGTGGGGCCCAATCTCTACCGGACCCATGGATGTGATGGAAACGTTCCATTTGAATGTCCTCAAACTCAATTCGAAGGTTTCGCTCCAGAACCCAAGAACGTGCCTTTTCAAGAAATGTTGAAGCGATATCGTCATCGACCAAAAGGGTACTTCCAGTCATCAAGATTGGATCCAACTGATCGCCCAATTCACAAGCGACGAGTGCTTTGAACACACCAATTGCACCTCCTGCCTCACGGTCGTGGATACCCTCAACAAGTGCCGTTGAAGATGTCTTCTCAAAATCAGTCACGATGACGCACCTCAGTGACGGCCCGAGGACATCATATTCTACTCGAAGAATCTCTGAAACTGCCCTGGTTTTTTCCTCAGCATAGGCGAGAATCCGACTTACAGGGGAAGCACAGGGTCGTGCTCCACTTTCGGTAATTTGGTAGCCAAGCAGCCGTAGCCGATTTGTGACCTCATCCGCAAGTTCGTGGTCCTCGGCAGAGGTTGAACGGCGAAGCCCGAAGCGCACATAGCGATCCAATAAGGGACGCAGTAGTACAATCATGGGCGAAGCCTCGCTGAAGTCATCAATGCCTACTGCGGTAGTGGGTACGCCTTTTGGCAAGGGACGATTCAGGAGAGTCAAGTAGGCTCGGGCTGCCTGTGAAAAGTCGGGTAATATTGACTCAAATTTCCTCCAGGAAAGGTCGTTTCGACCTGGAATTGACCGTTCACTGAGCGTGTTGTACAACCAATCTGGAAAAGCCTCAGTTCGGCCCTTCGAATCGGCTCTGGGTTGAGTGATATCATCAACGACTTGGAGAAATGCGGTGTCAGCATCGCTGATGTACTTCAGTTCTTTTGGAGAGGGGCGAACGAAGTAACACAAGTCTTGGTATGGAGCAAGATTTGAATCTCGAACAAGTGCAGGAATCGGCACTTCATAGTCGATTTCTCCCAGGAGTGTCGCATAGTGCTCGGCATCCTTCGCAGTCTCTTCGTCGGGAGGTGTCGCCGTCAATCCAAGAATCACAGGGTCGTCAAACATGGCTTTCAATTCAACCAATACTTTGCCCCAATGTTCGGTAAGATGGTGGCATTCGTCGAGGATAATCAAACCGATATCTGCCGCTTGTAGTCGTTCAATTGCCGCTTTCGAACTGTCGTTCAGCCATGCTACACTACCTGATTCCTCCGAAAGAATGTCACGTGCTTTTTTGCGAAAGCCCTTCATCTGTTTCTCGAAATAAGCCGGGTTTTTGAGATTCAAATCGTCTAACCATTCCTTTGCAGAGAGGTCGTCCGATGCTTCCTCTAAATCGATGAGTTTCTCAACCCACAATTGATGTGCTGTTTCTTCTAAATCCGAACTTTTTGTCCTCACCATCGTGATCGATTGATAGGTAAGTGATGTCAATAGACCGGGCTTTTGTGAGGTTAAGCTCACCATCTCATCTTTTCCGTCAAGGTCAAATAGTGAGGTACGGGAAGCCCATTGGGCTTGTATCGCAGAATTTGGAGATAACACAAGGGCTGGTTTTCGGACAAGGTCTGACCAAACATAGAGGCCTAGAATTGTTTTACCCGACCCAGGTGGAGCAACAATGTACAATTCCTTTTCTCCAGCTGATAGTTGCTGTTCGATGATGGTTGAGGCAGCAACCTGAGAGGGGCGCAATGTTCCAGAGAAGCAGATATTTCCAAAATCGGTAGGCATTCAACCACCGGTCAGAGAGGTGGGCCTCGTTTTGGACCGCCGGGAGGGCCACCGCTCTTCTTGGGACCGCCGGGAGGGCCACCGCTCTTCTTGGGACCGCCGGGAGGGCCACCGCTCTTCTTGGGGCCGCCGGGAGGACCACCGCTCTTCTTGGGACCGCCGGGAGGGCCGCCGCTCTTCTTGGGGCCGCCGGGAGGACCACCGCTCTTCTTCGGACCGGGAGGACCACCGCTCTTCTTCGGACCGGGAGGGCCGCCGCTCTTCTTCGGACCGGGAGGACCACCGCTCTTCTTCGGACCGGGAGGACCACCGCTCTTCTTCGGACCGGGAGGACCACCGCTCTTCTTCGGACCGGGAGGACCTGAACGTGATGG
>Ga0209631_10003336_pt1 | contig 18538 bp, 13 predicted proteins | sample COG_08_FD_184752 | JGI IMG/M metagenome (GOLD analysis project Ga0209631, IMG submission 184752) | Pelagic Microbial community sample from North Sea - COGITO 998_met_08 (SPAdes) (version 2) | ecosystem: Environmental > Aquatic > Marine > Neritic zone/Coastal water | place: Helgoland, sampling...
ATTCGTTATGATGTAAGTCCCCAAGATCATCAGGAAACTTAGAAAATTTTTTCGGAAGAGCCCTTCTGGAATATATCGACGAATTTGTTGACCAATCAACATTCCGCAAACTGTTCCAAACAATGCGCCAATAGATAAGAGTAACTGTTTTTCATAGAGTATTCCCAAGCGGTAAAGTGTTATTGCAAGAAAAACAGTCACGATATTGAGAACAATCCCTAACGCTTGTACCAGTTCGTCTTTTGTCAATTTTAAACCGTATAAGTAGAAAATGCTGGGAACAGAAAAAATACCAGTCATCCCAAGCATTAAACCTCCAACAGTACCCACTGGAATTCCCCAAAAGTTTTCTTGACCTTCAGGGACTTGGAGATCCATTCCACTTAGACTCATAACACCAAAAATAATCAGCAAACTGCCTAAAATTACAGAAAACCAGGGCACTTCAAATTTATCGAGAAAATAAGTTCCGATCCAGACCCCTGGGGGAACCATAACAATCAAACCCCATAATTTCTTACTAAGCTTTATAAAATTTCCACCTTTGGCTCCTTGCCAGACATTTGTCAAAAAACTTGGAAGGAGTGTAATAACGACTGCACTTGGAACAGGTTGGAAAAGACTCATTAAGGAGAGTGTGATCATTGGAACACCTAAACCAATTAGGCCCTTGATGATACCCGCAAATAAAAAAATCAGTACGATTTCAATCTGAAAAATTGATCCCAAGTATGAAGTCCCCATTTATTTTATCAAAAAATTGTTGGCGAGGATTTTTGAAAAAACCAATATGTCTGAGTAGAATGCCTTTCGTTCCGAAAATGCTGATCTGCACTATCAAATCAAACTCTGACCAATTTTCAGATCAAAATATTTTAATATTTTGTAGGACAAAAAGACTTGACATGATTTAGATTAAAAATATTATTTGCTAGAAAACGAAAATTCTTTCGGTATCCGAAATTGGAAAAAAATAAAAATTTCATTTATGTACTTGAAAAAGCCCTGAAAGTATTAGAGCAGTTTTCTAGTATGAGGCCTAATTTAACACTAACTGAGATTGAGAAAGAAACAGGTTATGGGCCTGGTACAACACACCGCATTTTAAAGACACTGACCGAACTGGGTTATCTACGTTTTTCAGACCAGACTAGGCGTTATAGTTTAACCTTTAAGATTCTAAATCTAGGTTTTTCGGCCATCAGTAGAATGGAAATTCGTGAGATAGTACGTCCTGAATTATTAAGCTTGGCTGAAACAACAAAGCAAGTTGTTAGTTTTGGAATTCTAGACAATGTAGATGTTGTTTACATTGACCGAGTACAATCTAATGCTTTCAGACTTGGTGTTGATATTAGAATTGGAACTAGAATTCCGACGTATTATACAGCGATTGGTAAAAGTATCTTAGCATTCCTAACACAAGAAAGATCTCTTGATATTTTGAGCAAACAAGAATTGGTTGATCCTTATAGCAAACAAAATATTGAGTTGGAAAAAATCATCAAAGAGCTTCAAACAATTAGAAAAAAAAAATGGTGTTACACTGAGCCTGCGCCTGCAATTCGAGTTTTGGCATCACCAATATTAGACCAAAGTAATAATCCAGTTGGAGCAATAAGCATCGCAGGTCTTCAATTAAATTCTACGAAAGATTCATTCATCGAGAATAATATAAACCATTTGCTAAATACAACAGCTCAGCTAGGGCCAGCACTTTCTATTCTTGGATCTTCTGAAAACAATTAAAGGAGTAATTTATGAGATTTGGCTACCAGGGAATCTTGCCAGCAATGCAGTGCCCAATGAAAGAGAATTTTGAAATTGACTATGAAGAACTGCAGAGATTTGCAAATTGGCTCATAAGTTTTGAAGGGGTAAATGGTCTGGTGACAAATGGTCATACAGGAGAAATTTTTTCATTATCACCAAAAGAAAGGGCAGAAGTAACGAAAGCAGTTGTTGAAGCTGTGGATGGAAAAGTGCCTGTGGTTTCGGGAATTGCTGTGGAAGGTATTCAGGAGGGAATTGAACAAGCTGGGATGCTTAAAGAGGCTGGGGCAGATGGTTTGTTAGTGATGCCTTTTCATCATTGGCTGAGATTTGGTTTTTCTGAGGATCATGCAATTGAGTATTTTTCAGAACTTGGAAAAACAAGCGGTTTAAACTTAGTTGCCCACATTTATCCAGCTTGGACAAAAGCGAATTATAGTTCGGGTTTATTGGGAGAACTTTCGAAACTCGAGTGGGTGACAACAATTAAATTAGGTACTCGGGAAATGTCACAATACGCAAGAGATATTAAAGCCATTAGAGAAAATGGGGAAGGAGTTACAATTCTAACCTGTCATGATGAATATCTACTTGCATCTATGGTTCAAGGTGTTGATGGTGCTTTAGTAGGTTTTGCTTCTTTTATACCAGATAAAATAACTGAACTTTATGAATGCGTAAAAGCGGGGGATTTAAAGGGAGCGCAAGAAATCCAAGAATGGATCCTACCTTTAAAAGAGGCTGTTTACTCAAGTGGTGAACCTTCTGGAGAAGCACATGCTAGAATGAAAACTGCGATGTATTTGTCTAGTAGATTAAAATGTGATGCAGTCAGAAGGCCAATTAAAAAACCAGAAGGGGCAGCATATCAGAAAATCCAATCTGCTGTAATCGGAGCAGGTTTTTAATGGAGAAAAAAATGAGATCAAAAAAAATTATCAGACCACCCTAGAACTACTAGATATTTGGTAGATAGTAAGACTTAACAGGATCTTTCAAAAGTTAACTTAGAAAGAGGAAATATGAAAAAATTTAGCTTATTCATGGTGGCAATTTCATTGGTTGCAGGACAGGTTTTTGCGGGAGGTCACAAAGCTCTCCCGAGCGATGCAGCTGAAGAACAGGTTTTAAGAATCGCCACATCATCTGCGGGTGAAAATTCCTTCATCTTTACAGGGCTAAGTGGTGGTGGTGATCATCAAAATTGGCAGTCATTTCTGTGGGTGCCCCCAATGTACTTTGACGAAAACAAAGAACTTCAGCCAGGAGTTTTCAACAAATGGGAGTCAAATTCTGAATTTACGGAGTGGACTTTCAGCATTGATCCAAGAGCAAAGTTTTCTGATGGTTCGAAACTTACCGCCCAAGACGCAAAAGATACCTGGGAGGCCATGGCAAATCCTGATTCTCGGAACGGAAGAATCGTAGGTTACATTGGTAACGTACAGGGGTTTGAAAATGCGAGAGAGAAAAAGACTGACAAAATTTCAGGTATCATTGCCGATGGTTCAACTATCAGAGTCAAACTCAATAATCCTGACCCAATTTTTCATTGGCGAATCTCTACAGCACACATGAATGTGGTGAAGGGTAGTCAGGCAAAGTCAGGTTTTGAATACTGGAAACCTGAGAATAATCCCGCATTTTCAGGACCGTATGTACTAAGCCAGTATGACCCCGATCAGAACACAGCAACCTTTACCCCAAATGATAATTGGTGGATGGATGAAGGGCCCTACCTAGAAAAGATTACTTTCCAGTTTGTAAATGATGGCGACACGCTGGCAGCGATGTTCCAAAATGAACAAGTCGATCTTTCAATGCAGCAACCCTCGCCGATTCTCAAAAAGATTATGCCTGATGTATTTGAGCCAGCCCCCAGAATTGGTTTCAATTCATTTTGGTTCAATGTAAGTGCTGCTCCAACTGATGATCCAATGGTGCGCAAAGCACTTGTTTTGGCAATTGATCCCAAGGAGATCTATAAAGCTGCTTTCCCGAAATCACAGTTTGAATCAGTGATGCCAAGACAATTCATGGATCCAAATCTACAGTGCTATGACGAAAGCATAGTTTATTATGATTACGATCCAGAGGGCGCAAAAGTAGCTTTGGAAGCATCCAGTTATGGTGGGCCAGAAAATTTACCTAAACTTCGTGTGACCCCTCGTGCTACATGGCCACCACTGAAAAGAGGGATGGAGTACGCCATGGAGCAGTGGAGGACAGTATTGGGTATTCAAAATGTTGAGTTCAAGGATAAACCGCAAAACTTTGGGAGTGACGAAGAGAAAGTGAACATTTCCAGGGATGATGTTGCCGCGAGATTCCCAGATCCAGCAGTCTACGTTTTCAAAGGAACACATTCGCAGGGACCAATTGCTAGTGGTTCTATGATGAGAGCCTACAAGAATGAAAAGATAGACATGTTGCTTGATGAGGCGATGATGGTTGAGCCTTCTCATCCAAAGCGCTGTGCCCTTGCACATGAAGCACAAAGACTATTCCTCAATGACTGGCCAATGATCATTCTCGGAAAGCCTTTAGAGAGTATCAATAGAAGAGGATACGTAAAAAATGTCTTTAGCGGTCCCGATATTGCGAGACACGCACCCTGGAAAATTTATATTTCGAAATAATATTTTCTAGACTCACAGTATTTAAAATTACTACATTTCCAACTCTAACTAGGCCGTTCTTGACGGCCTTTTTTTATGATATCTTTCCTTTCAATAAGAATTTTTCGATGGATATCAGGCCTACTACTAGTTTTGTTAGTAAGCTATTCAATGATGTTTTATGGAGGAGGAGACCCTATTAAACAAATGTTTCTCGATGAGTTAGGAAATACACAGTATCTAGATCAAAAAATGATCGATAGTGAGAGAGAAAAATATGGGTTGAACGACCCATTTTTAGTGCAGTTCAAAAATTATCTTTTCAATATCACTCAAGGCGATTGGGGCACCTCTTACCGAGCTCAGCGGCCTGTTTTAGACATGATAAAACCTAGATTATGGATTTCAATTCAGCTAGGTTTTGCTGCTACCATTTTTATGGCATTAGTTGGCATACCCTTGGGAATAATCGCAGCATTATATCATAACAAATGGATTGATTTAACTATTGTGGGTACAATTGTAACAATAAATGCTATCCCAGTCTTTGTAACTGGACCACTATTGCTACTATTTTTTGTGTTGGTTGTGCCCATAATGAACGTTCCATATGGATGGAACGGACTATTCGATACTCAGGTGATTTTACCAATTGTTGTTGTCGCAATTTCTACACTTCCAATTGTTCTACGCCAAATGAGAACCTCAGTTTTGGAAATCAAAAATGAAGATTACATAAGAACAGCAAGAGCAAAAGGTCTAACCGAGAGGAAAATCATACTTAAACATATATTAAGGCCTGCACTAACACCAGTCATTACCTCTTTAGGTCTTGTAATGATTACATTGGTTAACGGAGCATTATTTGTAGAATTAATCTTCAATATTCCCGGTTTTGGAAAAATGACAATAGATGCGATACGGGACGTTGATCACCCTTTAATAATGTCAACCGTTCTTGTTGGAACACTAGTAGTGATGGGAAGTAACCTCATCGTAGATCTGATCTACTTCATCTTAGATCCAAGACTCAATAATTAATTTAATGCAAATTACCAAAAGTCTAACTCAGTTGGCGTTAGCAAGGCTTGCAAAAAATTATCTTGCGCAGATTGGGTTCTTGATTGTTGTTTTGTTCCTTCTGATGGCTATTTTTGGACCTCTGATAGCACCATATGACTTCTTATCACAAAACATAGATAGAGCACTCGAGAAGCCAAGTTTAGATCACCTGATGGGGACAGACCCAATGGGTAGAGACATATTTAGTAGAATGGTTTTTGGAGCGCGTACGGCAGCAATTGTTGCCTTTACAACCACAATTATTAGTCTCATTTTAGGAATCATAATTGGAACAATTGCAGGGTTCTCAGGAGGAAAGATAGATGCCATTCTTATGTGGTTTACAGACGTGACAATGTCAGTGCCAGGATTATTGTTGGCAATTCTGATCAATGCTTCAATTAAACCTCCAATATCAAACTTTTTCGATTCCTTATATCAGACAACAAAAAATCCATTTTTTCTAAATACTTACTTAATAGATTTTGTCATTGTCTTCGGTGCGATCGCTTTAATAAGTTGGCCTGGCTATGCTCGCATCATTAGAGGTCAAATTTTGAGCCTAAGACAACAAGTCTTTGTAGAAGCTGCAGTGTCCATGGGGTCTGGCTTTTGGCACATGATGCGTAAACACTTGGTACCTAACGCCATCGGACCAATTGTGGTAACCGTTACTCAAGGTATTGGAGCAGCAATTTTACTTGAATCTTCACTTAGTTTTCTTGGTGTTGGAGTTCAACCACCAAATGCGAGTTGGGGGAGTATGTTATCAGACAGCCTATCATTGTGGAGGAGCTTCCCTCACTTGATGCTTGTACCTGCAATCACCATTGGAATCATCCAAATCGCTTTTATTTTCCTAGGTGACGGAATTAATGATGCGCTTAATCCAAAACAGAGTAGGAGGTAAAGTGAATCCAAAGAAATTTCCAAAAGAATCATTGTCTTTTAATGATGAAAAAACTGGTAATGATATCATTCAGTTGACAAGTCACAAATCAGTTCACCATCATCCATTTTTCCATGTGAATTCGTACAATTTGAATCAGGACAAACTTTACTTCATATCTCATCGCAGTGGTGCGCCTCAAATCATGTTTGCAGATATGCAAACTAAACATTTATACCAAATAACTGAATTCATTGATCTAAATGAATGGTCAATTAATCCTTCTTTGGATGGGAAGTACGTATATTTCACTGCTGGTTTCAATGGATGGAGGGTAGAAGTTGAAACAGGAAAAGAAGAAAAGATTATTGAATTTCAGGCGGACGGAATGAAAGAGAAGGGGATGGTTGCAGCAGCAATGGGAACAACTTGTCTCTCAAATTCTGGAAAATGGTGGGGAGTTACCTACAAAGTGGCTGAGAAATCGAGATTCATGATCATTGACACTGAAAATGGTGAAGGCCAAAGCATACTGGAAGCAAATAGTATTTCACACATGCAATTCTGTCCAGATGATGAAGAACAAATATTTTATGCTGGACCTCTAACAGATAGAGTTTGGACTATCCGTTTAGATGGATCTGGAAACCAAAGAGTTTATGAGAAAAAGCCTCAAGAGTGGATTACACACGAGTCATGGCTGCCCAAAACAAATGAGATTGCTTTTGTAGATTGGCCAAATGGGATGAGAGCGATCAACATTCACACGAAAAAAGAAAGGCAACTGACTCACTTCAACGCTTGGCATGCCATTTCTAACCACGCAGGTTCCAGAATAATTGCTGACACAAATTTCCCTGATATAGGCTTACAAATTTTCGATCCAGATGATCAGAATTTCCAACATGAGACAATATGCTTACCAAAATCTTCATCTGTTGGTGACCATTGGAATGGGCCCTTCCCCTATGGAAACGGACCAATCAAGGTTTACGCGCCACAAAATACACATCCTCACCCTAGATTTTCTCCAGATGATAAGAAAGTTGTTTACACAAGTGATTGTTCTGGTTTTTCCCAAATATATCAGGTCTCAATTCCTCAACATCATTGGAATTAATTAAATTGATGTCATCAAAGGTTCTCGAAATAAGAGATCTCTCAATCGCATTCCAGACAGATGAGTCTTATGTGCGTGCAATTAATTCAATTGGCTTTGATGTCCTCGAGGGAGAAATCTGTGCTCTTGTTGGTGAATCAGGTTCTGGGAAATCAGTTACAGCTCAAGCGATTATGGGGCTTGTCGGAAGGAAACAAAATGAAATAGTGACAGGGTCAATTAAGTTTACGGAAGTTGGAAAATCTATTGATATTTTGAGACTTCGGGATGAAGAGATAAGAGATATTCGTGGACGAAAAATCTCAATGGTTTTCCAGGAGCCCATGACTTCTCTGCATCCCATGTACAAAATTGGTGATCAATTGAGAGAGGCGATCCAAGTACATTCAAATTTGGCCGGCGATGAAATTAACAAATTAATTTATGAGGCATTGGACCAGGTAATGATCCCCAATCCAAAGGAGATTATCAACGATTATCCTCATAGTCTATCCGGGGGAATGCGACAAAGAGTAATGATTGCAATGGCAATTTTGTTTCGACCAAAAGTTCTCATTGCAGATGAACCGACTACAGCTCTTGATGTTACAATCCAAAGTCAAATACTTAGCTTAATCCTCAAGTTAGTAGATGAAATCAATCTCTCAGTGATATTTATCACCCATGATATGTCTGTAGTTTCAGAGATTGCGGATCAGGTTCTTGTGCTGAAGCGTGGTGATTTGGTGGAGAGGAAAACAGTAGCTGAAATTTTTAATCAACCTACGGAAGAGTATACGAAAGATTTAATTAAATCTGTACCAGTATTTGGAAATTATGGTCAGAGTGAGAAACTGGTTCATGAAAACCAAAAAAATAACTGTTTATTAGAAGTAAAGAATGTCTCTAAAACTTTTATTAAGAAAAAAGGATTTTTCAGCAAAAATTTAAAGGAAAATAAAGCACTTCAGAATGTATCATTACAAATCAATGCGGGACAAACTCTTTCAATTGTTGGTGAAAGTGGCTCTGGAAAAACAACACTAGCTAGATGTGTGACAAAACTTATTTCAAGCGATGATGGTGAAGTAAACTTCAATGGAAAAAATTTAAATCGGATAAGTAAGAAAGAGTTGAATCTAATAAGAAGAGAGATTCAATTTATTTTTCAAGATCCTTATGCGTCCCTAAATCCAAGGATGCCTGTAAATTACCTAGTAACAGAACCACTTCATATTCATGGCGAAATAAAAGGAAAGGAAAACTCCAAATACGCAAGTAGACTTCTTAATGAAGTAAAACTCGATGATTCTTATCTAAACCGATATCCACACGAATTATCGGGGGGCCAAAGACAAAGAGTCTGCATTGCAAGAGCCATTGCACTTAAACCTAAATTGATTGTTGCTGATGAGCCATTATCATCTCTGGATGTAACTATTCAATCTCAAATCATAGACCTACTACTAGAGTTGCAACTAAAATTTCAACTGAGCTTTCTGGTTATATCTCATGACCTTGCTGTTGTCGAAAAAATCAGTCACCACGTTGGGGTGATGTGCAAAGGAAGACTAGTTGAGTTTGGAAAAACAAATGAGGTTCTGTACGATCCAAGGCACAATTACACAAAACTTCTTTTAAACAGTATACCTAAGATAAATAAGGATAGAAAATCCAAAACAATAAAAAAAGTAAATTTGCTGGATACAGATTATTCAAAAAGGTTTGAATTTCTACAGAATTCTACTTACATCAATGTATCAAAAGATCATTTTTATCTTTCTGATTAAAATAAAGGGGAAAATGAAAAAAATCAAAGTGGCAATAATCGGTACAGGGAATAGAACAAGGAAAGTATATACTCCGCTGTTTAAATCGTTAAATAATGAGTTAGATATAGTTGCTGTTTGTGATCCTAACAGGGAAAGCTGTTCAGAATACGCTAATTTATTGGGTGTGAAGCCTTACTATTCAATTAAAGAATTAGTTAATGATAAAATCATTAACGCTGCCTTAGTAGTTTGCCCAATAGATATACATTATGCATTGTCAATCTATTTATCCGAAAATAATATTCATCAATTGATTGAAACTAGCATGTGCTCAACAGTTGAGCAAGGTCGGCTAATGGTAAAGAAGGCAGTAGAAAATAACGTTGTCATGAGAATCGCAGAAAATTTCTTACGATTTCCATTCGATCGAATCGCAAAAGAAATCAACAAAACAAAGTTTATTGGTGAGGTCAAAAGAATCGTTTGCTATCACGATCATACTGGATATCACAATAATTCACGGTGGATTCATTTTTTCGATGAATATCCGGAAAGTGTTCAATGCATCGATCATCTGATGCCAACACTCCCTCACAATTCAATGGCCCATCGTCACCATACTTCTGAAAATTTCACATCAAGGTTTTTCCAATTCCCAAACAACAAACTCGTGGTCGATCAAGCAGCAAATATAAAAGGTATGTTGGGTCGAACAGGGAGACCAGGAATCACATCGATAGAGGGATCAAGGGGGGCAATTTCCAGGTGGACCACCAGAAATTGGTTTGGAGATGGGGAAGTAAGATTTTGCTCAGATTCAGCATTAGAGAATGGTGCCATTGCTGATGAAATCTATCCAATCATTAATGAAGCAGATAACAATTGTTGGACAAAGTCGTATGTAGATCTTCCAATCGGGAGAGTCGCATATACCAATCACAACTACCACCTAGCAGAAGAAAATGTGAAATATACAAGCCCGGGCACTAAAAATATTATAAGGGATTACTATGGGTCTGCTCTGCGGTCCGCAATTACAGATTTCCTGGAAACTATTAAGAATGGAGAAAAATCTGAATTTTCAGATGAAGATGCGTTAATGTCATTGATGATGGAATCTGCAGCAAAGGAATCAGCCGCAAATCATGGCAAAATAATTAAATTACCAATTGAACAAGAATTAGAAGTTGATAGAAAGCAACTAGTTGCTCTCGAAAAGAAAAATGGCATCAATCCTATGGATGTAGATCAGATAATTGAACTTTCAATTACAAGACCTTAAAATGATTTCTACACAAGAGATAAATTTTGTTGCTTTCCACATTGACATTGATGACGAAGTTCTTAAAGAAGCACAATCTATTGCAAAGGCTGTAAATAATGAAAAAACAGAAAATCAACTAGATTTGATGCTTTCTTCAGTAAAAAGATATTATCCAAATGCCTCCCTTTATATACTGACGGATCAAACAAGCAAAGTAAGTGAAAATGATAATACAAAAGTAATTAAATATGATTTAGATAAAAGATATCCAATATTATCTAGAAATAAGGCTTGGTATGAATTCCTTGACAGAACAGAAAATGCAACAATTTTCCTTGATTCTGATATTCTGATTAATGATTGTTTTGATGAATTAATGGCAACAGAATTTGATATTGCATTTACATTTAGAAATTGGAAGAAATGGCCAATAAACTTAGGAATAATCTATATAAAGAACAATACAAACAATAAAGCTTATAACTTCTTTAAAGAGTGGTATTATCAATTTTTAAATTTGAAGGATGCACAAAAAGTTTGGGGAGGAGATCAAGATCTTATTCACGAAAAATTCAGAAATTTAGATTTTTCAGTAGGGAATCAATTTGAGGCTAGGTTTGAAGATTATCAAATAAAGTTTCTAAGTTGTAATGAGTATAACTATTCTTCTGAAATGAATGAACCAATGTTGGAATATCCCTCAAATACAAAAGTTTTGCACTTTAAAGGAGCTCGTAAAAAATATATGAAAAAGTGTTGGGACAAAATGAATAAAGAGTGTAGCTGAAATTTCAAAATTTCTTTTAATTAGACCGCAAAGATAAAGCATAGCTGACAGGTAGAATAAAACTTATCATCCAGAAACTCACAGCAAAACTGGCGATTCACAATATCGCCGCTCTAACATGTTGGATCCCGCCTTTCTAGAATGCAGCAATGCTGCTAACAAACAGTATCTCATTCAATCTTGTAAATCAATTTAATGAAAATGTCTAAAGCAAAACGTCAAAAACCTGACAACATTATTATTTCTAATAAATTCGTTACACAAGAAGGTGTTTACAAAAAACTTCTTTGAACATGAAATCAATTACGGATTAGTAATCATAGTCATCAATATTGAAAACCCAACTAATCACTTACATATATTTTCAATTTTAGACAGCATTGATTTCATCAATAGAATAATTAAAATAAGCGAAGTTAAAAATGGTATATAGCGAACATGTTGATATTAGTGAAAAAAAAATAATATCAAAAGTTTTAGAGGATAAATCCACATATTTTTGGGAAGCTATAGATTCTGAGAAATTAGGAGATTGGGTACCAGATCTCGGCTTAACATCCTATTTTAACAAAAGTATATTTAGGCCTCATCCAATTAATGATAAAACTGATTCTAAAATTCTATCACACAGGTTTTGGGGAACGGTCGAAAATCAAAGTGATCATCGAGGGGCAAAGCATGTTGGTATACTATTTTATCTATACCATGGTGAGACCTGTCCTTTTGAACTGGTGCTTGGAGCCGAATCAATCGGTACCTATAATCCATTAATTAATGATAATAACCATCATCTAATAATTACTAAAGATAAAGTGAACTTTGAAGGAGAAATGGAGGTTTTCCAATTCAAAGCAAAGAATAATACAAGATATAGAATTGAAAAATTTATACTCCTAGACGATATTCCAGAAATCCCTGTAAGAGAGCTAAAGATTAAGAATTTTCTTTTTCAGCTCAGAACTAGTCAGAATAAGAGAAATCATAATGTAGTTGTAAATTTTACTACTTCTGAACCTTCACATATCGAAGTAGATTCTGAATTTGAATTTCAAATCTCTGAAAAAGACAAAAGGAGACGAAATCATCAAATTATGTTCTACCATATTGGCCCTGAAGAAAAACTTATCTTTAAAGTCAAAGCGCAAAGTATATTAGGAAATAAAGCCTTTTCCCTTCAAACATACAAAGCTGAAATAAATTATTCTTCTTCGAAAGACTTAAGAATTCCAATTCATAAATGTACATCAGCTGATTTCATTGAGAAAAATTTTGTGGTGGGTATACCTTTTGGTGAAGGCCAATTCTGGATTGGTGAAAGATTGAAAGTGGACGCAATTGAGCAAAGAAGAGTTGTTGATTACCAACCAACTTCTTTTTGGTTAGACGGTAGTATTAAATGGATCAAGGTATTCTTGAGAAGTGGTGATTTCATAAAAGATATTTGTTATTTGAAGAAAATTAACAGAAGTTTGCAAACAGACGATGCTTTTTATCCTGAATCAGCCTCAAGGCCAAAGTTTAAATGCGGTGAATATGTATTTGTATTTGAAGATAATCAGCCAGTTTTAATTAAAAATAATTATTCTTCTGAACACTTTTTTGAATCATTCCTTACTTTATCAAATGAAAAGACCTACTATTCAAAATATATTTCAAATTTTAATGTTTTATATCATAATACTGAAAATTGTTATCTTTATTTTGAAAGTTTTCTCTTTAAGAATGAGAAATTTGAGGTAAAACTTAAATTTTTTGTAACCATTTACACAGTAGGTTCTGTAAAAACACAATGTATCTTATCAATTAATGCTTTCAAGACGTACAAAACGGATAAAGATTTTAAACTTGAGTTCAACAAAGATTATAGTGAAGTTAGTGAAATTTTAAGAATAAAAGAATTTAAACTCAAATTTCCTTTCTTAAAAGCTCATTCTTTTTCCAATATTGCAAATGAGAACATTGATTTCTATGAAGTTAATCAGATTTCCGATCAAATTTCAAAAGTAAAGAAAAATAATCAATTTCCATCATTTAGTAATTTCCGATTTGGTGATCAATTCCAATTGCATGAAAGAAACAAATCCTATTTCTTCTTTTTCAAAGACTTTTGGCAAAATTATCCTAAATCAATCGATGTTTCCTCTGGAGATTTTAATTTGATAATTCTCCCAGAGATTAAAAAGGAAGATTTTGATTTTAAAGAAGATGAAACCCATCGCTTAGGATTCTGGTTTGATGAATCAAATTATTTAATAAAAATGGGGATGAGTCTTACCTCAACCTTTTTGATTGATTTAAATAATCTCCACGATAATTTTAAAGATTTTAGAAACTACAGTGAAGAAGCACTCTCTTGTGTTGATCTCGATTATCTTAATTCCACCAAAGCATATAAACATATTCAACCAAAGCGTGATTCCCTGAGTGAACAGTATGAGAAACTAATGCCAAGTGCTCTTACTTCATTCTTAGATGATCGTGAAAGGAATCGTGCATTTGGACATATGAATTTTGGTGATTGGTATGGGGAAAGTGGTTTCTCATGGGGGAATAATGAGTATGACACTGGTCTGTGTGCTATTGTCGAATTTATCAGAAGCAACAATCCTTTGTGGTGGTCCCTAGGTCAACAAGCAATCAGGCATCAGGTTGATGTCGACACTATTTCAGATCATATGCAATCAAATAAAATTGGTTCACAGGCGATGCATATGCCAGGACATGTCGGCGGGTATCTTCCCCCTTATTTCAAAAGCAAAATGAAAGCAACTACCAACATTCCCTCCCATACTTGGGTTGAGGGGATTATCCTCTATTATCTTTTGAGTTGTGATGAAAGTGTCAGAGAGGCAATTGAACAGACTAGATCTTGGTTATTACAGGATGAGAAATTGAATTTTTATGATTTTAGTAACTGTAGAGAGGCAGGGTGGCATCTGATACATCTTTGTTCTTATCAAGAGGCTTTCTCAGATAATGAATGTTTGAATGCAGCATCAATAATAGTTGAGAAGGTATTAGTACATCAGCATGAAGATGGTGGATGGGTGAGGATGCTCACCGAGAGTCATTGTGGATGTGGGTTTCCTAGGTGTTCCGGTGAAGCAGGCTTCATGCTTAGTATTTTGCTTTCTGGTTTGAGCAGGTACTACCATTACAACAAAAGTGATGAAGTTAAAAATGCAGTTGTAAATGGCGCCCTTTGGTTAATTGAAAATACGTTTGATCATAACAGTGGGCAGTTTAGATATACATCCTGTGAGAAACGATCAGTTGGGGGTGGTTTTCAACAAACACAATGGGTGATAGAGGGACTAAGCTATGCGTATTTTTTTTCCAGTAATGAATTAATTGGGAAATATCTTATGAATGCAATTGATACCATTGGAAAATACCCACAAAATTTGGATCATTTAGGACTTGGTAAAGCAATGGCTCAGCAAATGCGATACACGCCCTTCATACTTCATATGCTCCCAAAGCATGTATAGATCAGATTTTTCAATAGCAGATAGGATATCAATAGTATCCGATGAAATATCTGAAGATTTTACTGTGGCTTCAATGGTTGCTAACAAACTTTTTATAAAGAACTTTGAGCTCAGGAAATTCATAGAGGGCAGAATTCCTGATGTTTCAGCATTTACTTTAAAAAGATTACTCGATAAAAAAAATCAATTCAATTACACATACACCCTGATAAGCCCTGGTTATTTTAAACATTGTTTATCAGATAAGAATAAGACTGATCATCAAATTAACAAAATTCACACGTGCATTGATTTAGCGAAAAAACTAGACGCTAAATTTATTTCAGTTTTTACTTTTAAGAGAAATTCCCGTGATTCAAAAATACCTGAAGACATTTATGAACCTCTCTGCAAATTAAAAGATTTATGTGAAAGTAATTCATTAACTCTATTACTTGAAAACAGTCCGAACTGTTGGGCAGACACTGCTGTGAATCTTTTGTCGGTAGCGAACAAAACAGGAATAAATGTTAACTGGGATCCTGGAAATTCTCTAGCTTCTGGGCATCAGAATCACCAGTTACATCTTGACCGCTTACTCCCAATTACAAAAAATATCCACTTGAAAAATTGGGCACCAGACATCGGTTATTGCTCAATAATTTCTGGAGCATATGATCTAGCTTCAGAAATAAGTTACTTTCTAGATAATCATTACCCTGGTTATTTTTGTATTGAACATCACCAATGGAATAATAGAACAGAAAGTACAATTGAAAACTTGAATGAACTTAAATCGATAATCGGTAAGTTTATAAATCAGGCATAGACTAAAGAATTAAAATTTTATTCTGTTGAGCACCCGAAATCGATGTCAGTTTCGATAGGAAACTTATGTCAACATTTTTTAGATTTGCAAGTGACTATCTTTGGGATGTTAGATATAAATTGATTGCGGCTATTCTTTGTGGCCTATACAAATTTCTTCTTCCTGTTTATATTGCGTGGGTAATTGGAAATATTGTCGGAATACTTGAAAATGATTTAATCAAGGAAGGAAAACTCAATCAGATATTAAATCTCTTCATATTATCTTTTCTTTTAATATTAATTTCACCGATATTTGTCTATTGGAGAAACACATTTTCTATTGTTGCAATGGAAAGTGTTTTAAATCGTCTGAGAATTAATCTATTTAGCCATATTCAACTTCAGTCCCATTCTTTTTTTTCGACATTCCAATCTGGAAAACTTACCGCAAGAGTAATTTCTGATATATCAAGGTGTGAACAATTTATTAATGAAGTTATGGTTACTTCATGGCTTCATATAGGTGTTATTCTATTTATATTCATTTATTTTTTACTCACAAATTGGATTTTAGCTTTAGTAAGTGTTTTTTTAGTTCCATTCCATGCTTTGATTCTTGGTAAAATCGGGTTAAGAATAAAAAAGTTTGCAAGAGAATCCCAAGAAAAAAATTCAATACTATCCGCCGCTAGCGTTGAAAGCTTTATCAACTTCAATATCATCAAGATCTTTACTGCAGAAGATTATTTTACACGAAGATTCACTGATCTTAGTGTGAATCTTATGGACAAAAGTACAACCATGGGGAGATTAACCTCATGGTCGCAGGTGGCTAACGCTTTGATTGTCCATACAGCCCCACTGATCGTTATCCTTGTTGGGTCATTTGCTTTTATTCATGGGTGGCTAGAAATAAAGATCAGTGAATTGGTAACTTTCATACTTATGCAACGGCAACTCTTTGATCCCTTGAGTAAATTAGCTGCAATGCAGGCTACGATCTCCCAATCACAAGCAGCTCTTGAGAGGATTTATGATATACTTTCTCTATCGCCCACTATCGCAAATTCTGAGAAACCAATATTTAAGACCAACCAATCTGGAACAATTTCTTTTAATAAAGTCACATTCAGCTATGACAAAAGATTAGCACTTAATAATGTTAGCTTTGAAATTGAATCAGGAACTTCATTAGCTATTACTGGTAAATCTGGATCAGGTAAATCAACACTTATCTCATTAATTCCTAGATTTTACGATGTCCAAGCAGGAGACATATTCATTGATGATATCAATATTAAGCGATATGACCTCCAGCTTTTACGCAGCTTAATCGCAATTGTACCTCAAGAACCTTTTTTATTTTCAGGATCAATCTATGAAAATATTTTGATTGGTAATCCCGTAGCTTCTAAGGATGCTATAATAAGAGCCTCACAACTTTCTTTCATTCATGACAAGATTATGCAACTTCCCTCCGGCTATGAAACAAATGTCGGTGAGCGTGGTAGTTTGTTATCAGGAGGAGAAAGACAACGAATTTCAATTGCTCGAGCAATATTGAAAAACCCTAAAATTCTTATTTTAGATGAGCCCACTAGTGCTTTAGATCCAATGAACGATCAGCTTATCACTTCTGCTTTAACTAACTTATTAAGAAATAAAACTACAATATTAATTGCTCATAAACTTTCCTCTATTCGAAATGTAGATAAAGTAATATTTCTCGAGAATGGAACAATCCAAGAATTTGGGAATTTTAATGAATTAATCCAGAGGAAAGGTTTGTTCTACAATCATTTCTTTGAACAAGGAGAGATGAATGAAACGACCATTCACCATTGAAACAGCTTCAGCTTCAATTCAGTCCTCTATTCGAAACGCTGTCATCTCATTTGATGAGATGACAGTATCTGTCATCAAAGTAACCTTCGAAAATAAGGGACATCGAATTAACGGATATGGGTTTTGCTCTAATGGGAGGTATGCTCAAGACGGTATAATTAAGAATCGGTTTATGCCCCGTCTTCATAAGGTTTCACCTGTTTCTTTGCTTGATGACAACGGAGTAATTGATCCTTTGAAGTGCTGGTCAGTATTTATGCAGAATGAAAAACCTGGTGGTCATGGTGATCGTGCTGTCGCAGCTGGAGCCTTGGACATGGCCTTTTGGGATGTTTATGCAAAAGCTTATCAAAAGCCACTATGGAAGATTCTTTCCGAACAGTTTAACGATAACCAGTTTGATGAACAGATTTTTGTATATCCTGGTGGTGGATATTATTATCCAGGTAAGGGATATGAGGGTTTGAAAGATGAGTTCAAAAAGTATCAGGAGCAGGGCTACAAAGTTTTGAAGATGAAGGTTGGGGGTGACTCGATTGAAGAAGATTTACGTAGAATTGATGCCGCTCTATCTGTCGTCGGCAATGGGAAGAATTTATGTGTAGACGCCAACGCTCGGTTTGATCTGAAAGATGCCCTTGCTTTTGCGCAAGCCATTCAACCTTACGATTTAATGTGGTACGAAGAACCCCTAGATCCCGATGATTTTCTTTCACATGCAATCCTCGCTGAAAGTTATGTTTCTTCCCTCGCAACAGGTGAAAACTTATTCTCAAAGCATGGTCTCCAAAATTTACTACGACATGGCGGACTTAGGCCAGACCGAGACTGGATTCAACTGGATCCAGCACTTTCATACGGACTAACACACTATCTCCAAATTATTGAGATGATTGAAAGCTTTGGGTGGAGTAGAAGGAGACTCATTCCCCACGGTGGGCATCAACTTGCGTTGAACATTGCAGCAGGTCTACAAACTGGAGGCTCCGAAAGTTACCCGGGCGTCTTCCAACCGTTTGGTGGCTTTGCCGATGATTATGCAATTGTAGAGGGCCTTATCAAACCTCAGGAAGAACCTGGACTGGGAATTGAGCAAAAGGGAGATTTGTATCGAAGGTTAAAGGAAATTTTCGATTGAATTAATCCGGG
>Ga0209631_10003342_pt1 | contig 18512 bp, 14 predicted proteins | sample COG_08_FD_184752 | JGI IMG/M metagenome (GOLD analysis project Ga0209631, IMG submission 184752) | Pelagic Microbial community sample from North Sea - COGITO 998_met_08 (SPAdes) (version 2) | ecosystem: Environmental > Aquatic > Marine > Neritic zone/Coastal water | place: Helgoland, sampling...
CTGTTTGCCCACTGGAGTGATTGTGTGGATCGTAATGATAAAGTCTTTACGTTATATATTATATAAAATCGTTATGCATAAAAAAGAGGCACAACCTTATGAAATTCAGAATACCGTTCGTAATTTTTATTAATAATAAGGTTTTAATCTTAAAAATATATTATGTTTTCTAATAAATCTTTATCTTAATCTTAATTAATTGTTGTTTTCTTCGAGAAATAAATAAAGTAATGATGAATAAATAAAGGTTGTTCTGTTCTGTTCTTCCGAAGCAAGGTATTAATACGTTTCGTATATTAGCTAATACTACGAAGGTAGCTAGATAGGCCTTCGAAACTTACAATTAAGATAGAAATTCGAGCAGCCATCCATATGATGGCCATGCCGGACCCACTTGATAATCCCGTCAATTAAATAAAATCCCCCACTCCCTCAGTCCGGCCAAGCAAATCAAAATTCATATGCTGGATTATTTAGTAAGAGTCGGAAACATAGGAATCACATTCGACAAGGTCGGCGGTTGCTCCGTAATCTTGGCCTGATTTGGGCCGGCAATGTGCGGGATTGCTGTAGTCGATGGTCAGTGAATCCCCTCTACGAATCGCGACTGATTGTGCTGAGCCATTTCTCGTTTAATCAGCTCAGATGTTATGACACCTTTCAAATTCGTTTCACCGATTCTTTTCTTTTTTCGCATTTTTTTCGATAGGTGCTTCCCTTGAAGGAATACGACAATCGCCTCTCGCGGTACAAAATGCAGGTAGCATTATTTCCATTTGCACCCTTTCAATGTATGCGCGCTCGGCACCCGATTGCTTAGGTATCTGCTGACTCCCACAGAACCTGTAGGGATGCTGACAAGCTCATCTTTTCGAGCACCCGGGGATATTTTGAACGGATATGCGGCTGAAGATAAGTTTCTTCGAGGCCATGGCGTACAATCAGTCGACGGTAGATTTATTTCACACGTATGCGGAATACTTGAGAGAATGGACAGGCTATTGCGGGTTCGTCCGCTCCATGTTCGCTTTGCACCTGAAACTGGCGACGTCATCATAGGCCGGGTGATAGACGTGGCAAAGGACCGTTGGAAATTGGATATATGTTCTCGCTTGAGTGCAAGTTTACATTTGTACTCTGTGGAATTACCTGGGCAAGAACAAAGACGCCGGAATGCTGTGGATGAACTAAATATGCGTAGTCTTTACGGTTGGCTCATACTTTCTTTTCATATCCGTGCTCTGCTACCTCGAATTGCTTAACGACACTTAATAGGGCAAAATGACTTGATAAGTGCAGAAGTGCAGAGCTTGCAAACCGGGGGAGCAGCTGTCCTGCACACTCGAAACTTGAAGTATGGAAGCCTCTCTAAAGGGCAGCTCATCTCCATTTCACCGACTTTGGTCAAACGTGTCCAACACCACTTTCATCAATTTCCACAGGTGCGGCAAAATTCTCTGCCTGTCGTATATTCAACTATGTTTCATGCCTTCACACTCTTTATGCATCTTCGCTATGTTTTTATACCAAGGTAACCGGGGAGCCCGCAACTGAAATTGTTTCAGCGCGCAATGGTCGCATTTTTGTGGGAGCCTGTACAACTGGGAATATGAATAAAAGGGATACAGACCGAAGCTCTTCTACACTTTCCCGTTCGGAGCGGGAGCAAATTTGCAGAGTTTCAAACATTGTGAGGATGTTTTCATTGTTATCGTTGCCTATATGCCCGTACAGGATTTTGGAAGTGAGCAAAAAGTCAGTACAATGGGGTTTTGTACCCAGGGATATTTTGACGCCATCATTTCAAAAACTTGTCGAGGCAAATTATATCGAAATTAGTTGATGGCACAAATTGGTGTCATGCATTTCTATATTGAGTTCGAATTTCTAGCTGGATGTATTTTGGTGTGGACTGGTCTCTTGCTGCATTCCTTCATCCGTGCCCTTGTCCGCGACATGAAGCTGCCCTCATGTGTAGAGTCTTGACCAAAGAATGTGCAGGACTTCCCATTTTTGCCCGACTCTCAAGTTTAGACATCTCTCAAGTTTGCTGCTCAATTAATCAGACCCTATGTCGTTTTGCCGCGCTTTCCTTTTGAACAGCAAATAATGAGGCAAAATTGTAAAGCCGGGTCATATAGACCTTCGAAACATGGGCACTACGAGTGCATAAATCACCAAGCTGTTGTTTACTAACTGAAGTGACAAGCATGCAAAATACTGCCATTGCAGTGGCGACCGAGGCAATGGCACAAACATCATTTTTTTCCTGCAAGACTGAGTGGTCAGATGCATTTTCACCGGTGTTTGATTCAGCAACATCTTCTGAGTTTAGGACCCCCCCCAGTAAAAGTGTCCAGCCAAGAATGATTGCTATGGCAGTCACTTGATGTGCTGTGTGAAGATTCATGAAATGTGGACGGAACCAGAGGGAAGCCACGAGCAACATTAGACAGATGGCTTGTGCGATTGACATCTGAGTAGCGGTAGTGAATCCGCTGCCAACGCCGTAATCAAGTCGTCTCCTGACCTGTGATGAACCCCTTTGTTTTGTTGTTTGCGTGCGGTAGTTTGAATGTTCATCGGTGTGCCTGCGCAAGATCCTCTCCGTGGCAAATACAGGAACGCATGCAAGGAAGAATTTAGAAAACAACACTAAAAGCTCCCATGCTAAAAATTCAGGGCGATACATGCCATACAGAAATCCAAATATTGATCTAAAGTCAGACTCATCTAGTACCTGGTCCCGAAATCCTTGATGAAGCCGCCATGCTAAGCTCACAGGTATTCCAATTGGATAGAGCAGGAGCACAAAATACCCAGTTGATGCGAGCATAGCATATGTTCCATCAGATGTACTGATCGAATAGTCTCTGCGAAGGAAGGAACCCACATCAATGTGGCGGACACTAAACATTTGAACAATAGTTTTGGTTACACCACTGTATGTTAGTACAAGTAGCCATGTGGCATTTCGAATGCAGCGCCGTTTAATATCTTCGCATGTCTCCTTCTTATAAACACCCATCGCACTTCGATTGTAGACATGCTTTCTCAACTGGGCTTGCAGGTAGTATTCGACGACGTAGTGAAAAGCATAGCATAGCAGAATAATCAGGGGTGGAACAGCAAGACTTGCGAGGTAGCTCCTATAAAAATTTGTCCCAGAGCTCAAGCACCCTGGTGCGAGAGCAGAAAGATCGAAATTGGCAAGATCCATCATCTGCGCCAAGCGATCAAAACCATCTGGAAATGTGACGTCGTAGTCTCGCAGTAGACCAAATGATTGAACGACAAAGATGAGAGAAGATAGTAAACAGGCATTATTGTTGCTGTGCTTCGCAGGCTGCAAGAAAAGATATGTGAGAAAGGCTGTGAACCCAAGTACACCGAGGGAAGGAAATAGCATGGATGTTGATCTGTTGCAAGGAATGCATGCGCCGCCATAACTTCTGTAGCCATTTGAGCAGATACCACACACTGGACCTTCATAGCCTTCGGCACATGCGTCTGAGGCCGTTTTATTTCCAGGCATACATGCACTATGCATCGGACAAGCAAAAAGCATCTCTGAAAAGACTCCGGAACGCCACCACCCTGCTCGAGCATCAAGACTCGATCCGCCATCACATTTACCACCCAAAGGACAAGCCGTGCATGCAACACCATCAAAGTTAAAAGTGTCGTCTGTACACGGCGAACATTCCCTGGCAACCGATGTTCCAGCTGCATCTTTCTGCGACACGATCGGTTCATATCCAGGTCTGCAATGTGCTACCTTTAGTCGAAACGTCAGCTTGCCAATACCATCGCACAAGATTATTACTTGGTATTCAAGACCGAGCCTACCTCGTGGGATGAACCGATTAAATGTTGCAATGCCAAAAATCGATTTTATCTCAAGTTCACCACTGAGATCAAAATCAGCAATAATCCCTGAGGATGCAGTGCGGTTGGTACCTATTCGGCAACTCGCGCCAATTGACGTTTCATCGACTTCTAGGTATTGATTGAGCAGGAATACTTGCATGGAAGGGGCGACAAATCCGCTGTGAAATTGCTGTAAAATAACGCTTTTCAATGATATAGCGATGGCCTCGGTGGCTGATCCATACCGATTTGAAGATTCACATTGATTGCATCGAAATGGGATTGTAAGCGAGCGCGAACGCTCCCAAAAAAAGTCACTTCCTGATTTTGCATCGTTGCCCTTAAGGGTGACATGGGAATATTCTCCTTGTGCCATTGATGATGACAGGAAAAAACCAGCTCCGCGGCTAATTGCAGAATTGTTTCTGCAGACCACCCCGTGTTGTACACGGATGCCCAGCAGAGGAATGGTCGGCAGGACAATCGCAACACCGCCACCATCTCTTGCTCGATTATCTGATATCACCACTCCATATTTAATGTTCAAAGTTCCCGTACCGGAATGACTCACTCCTCCCCCTGCACTACCTGCACAATTATCTGCGATATGAGTTGTCTCCCCACGGAATGACACAGATGTACTTTCGATGTTGTGCAATCCACCACCATCGGCACTTGCTTCATTGCGAGTGACTTTTGAGCCGTGTGCGAGAACTAAAGTACCCGTGGTTGACGATATTCCACCACCACTACCGTGTCGAGATAGGCAGCTCGCTGCGACTGACTCCGACACATCTACATCGAAACTATCAAGACAGCCGGTAGCGATATTGTTGCTGAGAAACGCAGCCAGAAGAGTTACCTCAGCCCCGTGCTTGTACTTGTTCGTGACAAAGATTCCACCACCATCTGGGGCAGCATTCTGAGTAATCACACAATCTTCAATCAGTAGAGCAGTAGGGCGCGATGCATCATCAGATGGCTCTATAGCAACCGCGCCACCACCTGCACTTCCCTTCTTCAAACAACGTCCATGGTGTTGCCTTCCAGCTGAGTTCGCAATAAGCGTTACATTCTTTGAAAGTTCAGCAAAACAGCCCTGGGTAAGGTACAAACCTCCACCAAGGGTAGCACATGTGTTCCCCATGATGCTGGAAGCAGTGGATATATTTAATTGCCCTCCTATACATGCTACGGCGCCTCCAATTGCTAGAGAGGCATTGTTTTCTTTTATTACTGTGCTTTTGATGAATGCGGAAGCACCTTGAAGCATTTCAATGCCACCTCCTTGAGGTGCAGTGTTACTTTCAAGATGCGACTTCTGTAAATGGACGCTAGAAAGCTCTTGCAAATTTAAGGCTCCGCCGGAAATTGAGGCCCTATTAGAGGTAAAGAAGCATGCTTCTCCTTTAAACGATGACTTGCTATGAGCAAATGCCCCACCTCCCATCGCGGCTTTGTTACCATGAAATGTGACATGCTCCAGAACAGGTGTTCCATCAGAAAATATCAGCATTCCGCCACCGTATTGGGCAACATTTGAGGAAATAAAGGTTGTATTTAGTGTTGGTGCGCTGCCCGTCATGACTCCTAGTCCTGCACCATATTCGCTTTCATTCTCTTTGATGATTGCATTCTCTATATATACTGAACACTCTTTTCCAACTGTGACGCCTCCACCAAAGAGGGCTCTGTTACCCGACACGACAAGGTCGTTTATTCGGACGGAGGCACCATCATCCATCATTATACCGCCCCCAATGCCACTTTTAGAATTCAATGAGTTATTGGTCAAAGAGACATTATCAAGCGTTGCACGCGTGGAGTTTCCCTCGATGAAGATTCCGCCACCTCGAGCTGATTGAAGGCTGCCTCCATCAAAGCCGCCTGTGCAACTGTTCACAGTAACGTTTCGAAGCTGAACTAAAGCGCCATCCGCCACATGAATGCCGCCGCCACTTCCGATAGATTGGCATTCTCTGAGAATGACATTTGTGACAGAAACATTTGCATACTTCCCCGAGATATGAAGTCCCCCGCCGGTGGCTCCAACGGCATTTGCAACAGTGATACCGTTAATAGAGATATGGTTCCCAGGCTTCTTTGGTTTGATCAAGAATCCGCCAGAACCGCGGACACGCGACTTTAAATCGTCTCGGCAATCCTCGTCGTCGATGTAAACGTTCTCAGAGGTGCTTGCTCCGTTGCCTAGAACAGGTTGGACTGCACTGCAATTGAGCACAGTTTCTGAGACATCAGTCCCTGGAAGCGAATATATGTGTACGGGGAAGCTGCCCAGCTCTAGACCACAATTACCATCCGAAGAATGTGTCCCTGGCAGCAGTATTATTCTGCTAGTATTCTTGCGATAAAGTTGATCTAAAGCAACGCTTAGGTTTGAGCAAGGTGCATCAGGGTAGGTACCACAGCTTGCATTTACCTCAGAGTGGAAAACTGCTGCAACAAAGGTGACAGTTTCGTCTCTTGCCATCAGCATCATATCATGTGTTCGGAGTGCCAACGCAGTATTTTGATACGGACCATCAGCTGCGGGCTGCGCAGCGACCAGATGAACCTGAAAAAGTAGGAAAATGACAACTATCCCGAACACGTTATCCCAAAACGCTTTTCTCGTGCGTACGTAGATCATCTGCTCGCGTGGAGACGCTGTCGTTATTGATGTCAGATCTCGAGGTATTTTCCGGCGGTATACTCAAGATGAGTTGTTGCAACGTTGCGTTGCTTTGCTCTGCTCAGGGCGAGTGGAGGGCGCAACAGTTGAAGTTTCATCGTTATGAGTTTCTCCTCGCGTCGGTTGGGCTCCTTTCGATGCAACGAAACTTAATAAGTCTAATTACTTCGAAACGGTACTAAAAATAAACTTAATTAGTCTAATTACTTCTAAATTTTTACCTTATTACGATATTAATACCTTCGTAGTTCGATAGATGGAGCTTGTTCGAAAACTTACATTATACCTTCGTATTACTCTTTTTTTGATGATTAAGTGTTCCCTATACGGACCCTATCAGCTATCTTCGTAAGTTTCGAAACAACAACTTTACAACCCCATGTTTATAATAAAAAAAAAAATTATGTTTATTAAATATACTTATTATTCGTGTGGTTTTTCAGTCGCCAAACGGCTGCCTATTATTTTATATACAGATAATTAGACGTCCAGTGAGATAGCTCGCCGTCCTTGGCGAAGCCGAGCAGGCGCGATGCCACGAACGCGCCTCGCACTTTTGACGGTTCATAACTCGTCGAGTAGATTTCTTTACTCGTGTTCGTGTTCTTCTTCTGTTCGTCCTCGCGGGGACAGCCGGCTCAGTGAAAACGTTATGCACACACCATGTCTACTGCACACGGCGTTGCGCGGCTCTTCGCGGGAAGGCGCGGCGCTTGGGAGCAACTGAAAACGCGCCAAGTCGAGCAAAAACACGTGTTCGGCGACACGAATGAATGAAAAACTAGGCTCCTTGAAGGATTAGCCCACAACCTAAAGTGAAATGGTTGAAAGTGCCCCTGCTGGTATAAATGGTGTATACGTTTCGTCCGTAACTGTATTATATAAATACCTTCGAAGGTAATGATTAGTAGTGTGGATGAGAGTAGTGTGGATGAGAATAATGTGGGCGTAGCGATCTAAGTGTTTAGCTAGTCGATAGACCAACGCTGGTAAATTTTACGAAGGTACAAGGCCCGCCCATGGTCAGAAAGTATCTGTCATTCTTGTCATCACTCATCCACGTCGAGGATGAATCTGCGTAAACATTTCCGCGAAGGACGGAAATACCTCGGGCTAAGGTCGATGAAGGCAGTGTTCGCTGCCTCTTTGTACCCCACTGAGGTCTTGCAAGTCGTGCACCAAGTCGCTGGTGCTCCTGGAGATAACACTGTTCGGCATAACTACACTAATCACCCTTCCCAAAATGTGTCGGCGAGGCCAACAATTGAAACTGGCGCTTTGAATCACGTGGATGCCTCAGGCCATGCTTCTATGGTCGACATTGCTGGAAAGTCCGCTACGAACCGTGTGGCGAAAGCATCTGGACGAGTAATGCTTGGAAAAATGCCTTTCGATCTCGTTTGCTTAAATCGCATAACTAAGGGAGATGTATTTTCTGTTGCCCGCGTTGCTGGCATTAATGCGGCAAAGAACACGCACAATCTAGTCCCACTTTGTCATCAACTTCTTCTCCAGAAGGTGGATGTTAGGCTCGAATTGAACTCGGATCTATGTGCAGTCGATATTACAGCCTTGGCAACGTGCGTGGGACGGACTGGAGTTGAGATGGAGGCTCTTTCGGCTGTATCAGTTGCAGGGCTGACAGTTTATGATATGTGCAAGGCAGCGAGCAAGGAAATCAAAATATCTGATATCATTTTGGAATCGAAGTCTGGCGGTGAAACAGATTATGTGCGACCAGCGTGCTGAGGAAATGCTGGCAGACTAGACTCTTCTGACAGATAGGCGTGGTCTCTACCCCTGCTTCGAAAGCTTCAGCTTTTGCTAACACCCACAGCAATGTACCTCCAGAAACTCTTGCAGCAATCTACATTTGGAAATACAATGTTTTACGAAACGACGTATGCAAAGCTGGATGAAAACCGCCGAGAATAGAAAAGGACCCTTCTCAGCTGTGCATAGCAGCGTGGTCTGCATTCGGATTTTCAAAGCGGGTGTTGGTTTTCAAGTTGAAGTTCTGCGGATACAATGGCGTGGTCAGAGGGAAATTTTAATGTTGGAAACGGTGCATGAGGAGCGAAAGTTCCAGTCCCTGTGTTATCCCTTGATACGATTTCAGTAGAAAATCCAGCCCTTTGTACCTCGCATCCATCAAGATCATTGAGGTGACTTGATATTTGGAAGAGGATGTGGTCTTTGGGGTTTTTATCGGTGAAAGGCGAGCATGCGCGCTCGGACATGCGCACGGCCTTGTTAAGCTGCGGTTGTAAATAGGTGCGCGCATTGTAAGTTGTGTGCACGTTTGGATCCACAAGAGACAAGGTCAGAATCCCAAATTTGCGGTGTTTAAATTTGCTTCCTTAATCAAAAACTTCATAAAAGGTTTCCCCTTACCTGCACCCCAACATGTCGCAAGATTCAGACCGGCCAAGTGCTGTGCAAATTCAATGACTCCCTGGCGCTTGCCTTCCTCGTGTGTTTTATGTGTATTTGCATCCATACCTACTAATAGCAACGGTGGGTCGACAGAATAAGAGGAAGAAAGATCCAGTTCATCCAGCTCAAAAAGCCGGAGGTGCTTATGGATAGCATCTACGACAGGAATTGTCGCCAGACCATTCGTGTCACCATGGAACGATGCAAGAATGCACCGAAGATAATTCGTATGACGACGTCGGTGCGAAAACGGATCCAGTTGCTCTGAAATTGTTGGCTTCATGACGCAGCGCACAACAAAAAGATCACCGTTCGCAACTATTGATTCGTCACGTAGTAGCGCGGATATCTGTGATGTTATCTCTCCTTTCCAAGATGTATGAGACGATAAGTCATCGACAAGAAAGCGAGATTTTGATAATAAGATTATGCTGTTTTGATCCCGCTCAGCATCCAAGCTTTCTGGCGAAAGAACATGAAATCCATTATGAATAATGGGATGCTTTTGAAGGTGTTGAACCATCACAGCAGCAACTTCTTGAAGGAATATCACGTCGGAACTCATGTATAGAGGCGATTCCAGGATCTCGATGGTTCTAGAATACTTGTCTTTATGAAGGGCAGCTACCAGAGACATTTTTATCCCATGCCATTCGTCAGGAGCAACCGATCTCATGATGTATACCAGGCTTGCGTCAAAGGCAGCTAGACACATCATTTGTAATGGCAGGGAGCAAAACTCCTCGTGTTCGGCGACAGCCGGATATTTCTTTCGTGATATCGGACTCAGCAGCTCAAATACGCGTTTGCTGACTGTTTCACCGTTCTTTGATACAACTTTCACCTCAGTTGTGAACATGAAAGCTTTCCACTGTTCCCACCAGTGATGCATGTCTAATATTTTTCCTTCAAAACAGCTGATGACAGAGGGACGATACAAGATGTTCAGGCCGGTGTTGATCTTATTTGTGACACGATCGGGCATAGAACAAAGCCGTTTGGCACCGATGCCTTCGTCCTTCAGAAAACCGGATACAACCCTGCAAGTCAGGAAGTGTCATAACAAGAAGAAGAATTTGAAGGTTGGTCGAATGGTAATAGGGACGCAACAGTTCCGCGAGCACACACCGCCTCTTTTTTAGATCACGTGCCCAACACTCTCGTGCGGCATCAACGTGTGCAAACCGTGCGATTTCCAGCTCACGGCATAGATCGGCGAACATGGCGTCATTGATAAGAGTGCCTAGCATGACGTCCCTGTCTCCCGGAGAGTCTATGAGCTCTTCGACACAGCGGAGCATTCGAAAGTATGCAGGGTCATCATGGTCGACGTAATACTCAAAAGGATTGTTGTTGACCGCTGCCACGTTCCACGTGGCAACTCGGAGTTTGTGGTTCATGTTGCCCCTGCGTTCTCGTCTTCTGCTTGCCTGCTCGCACTGACGCTTCGTTATCGGACTCCTTCCGTTAGTTTGCTTGCATAGAATTCGCAGACTGCGATTTTATTTAGAGCCTTCGAGAAGTGTAATTTTATCTTTTTTCATAAGATAACGTTTTTTATAATCAGAATATAATACTTGATATCATATTATATCATATTTATTATATTGTATTCTGATTTTCATAAGTAATAAGCATGAGACATTTTTTTCATAAGATCTTAAACTTAATAACCTGATATTTATATATATATTATAATAACAATTAAGGATAAGTCGCTTTACGTGAACATAAGCGGAATCTTTATACTGTTTGCCCACTGGAGTGATTGTGTGGATCGTAATGATAAAGTCTTTACGTTCTTATTATAATATATTGTTAATCGTTATATATGCATAAAAAAATGTCCCACCCTTATGAAAATCAGAATATAATAATAAGATCTTAATAACTACCTTCGAAGGTACCTTCGAAGGTAATAATTAATTGAGATATTACATATAAATGTCCTCACGTATGAGTAAACACCGACGCACAAATGTTCAACACGTGAAAAAGAAAATTGGTTCATTTCGTCCAATGAAGGCTTCAAATATATGTAACGCCAAACCAACGTTTTTGAGTTAACGATGTCGAGAATGGAGACAATAATGTAAGAGACAAATAGTCCTTCGACCTTGATTAACGATACCAGCAGGTGAGTATATATACACGACATTTGTTTCCAAAGGATCCCGTATAAAGATCGGCAAATATGCCGAAAAATTCCGAAAACAGAACGAATGAAACGGCGAACTGACGTTGTGTTATTTTATTCTACCTTCGAATGAAGATATATTACCTTCGAAGGTATTACTATTCTACGAATATTAAAAATTCGTAATATTCGCAGAGTTTCGAAGTTGTGTAGCACCACCGCCCACTTTCCATTTTCCAGACTCAGTTCTTCCTTCTCAAAAACGAATTGTCACAGCAACACAATTTCAGCGCAGCAACACACTGCAAACATTGCAAAGAGATCAACCGACGCAGCCAACGTGCGGAAGTTTAGGGATGGCAGTCCGTCACCAATACGAGAATAGGTTCGCCGCATTCGAATTCCGGGAGGCGACCTACTTCGTCTAAACGACGCTCTTTGAATTCGAAATACAGCAACGATATTGGTGTCTTCGCGAAGTTAACCAACTCATACTGCTTAACGGCCGTGGGTGGATCTGAAAACTTCTACAGGTATATTTTCTGATACGTTAGGCCACGTTCATTGGTGCTAAGAATCTTCAACTCAGTGTCTTTCAAGATGAGCTCGCTGCTGATATCCCTGTAGTAAAGACCAGCATTGCAGGAACTCGACTTGTTGGTCGCATGACAGTAGGTCGGTGGCAAATTATGTCCGAATGTCTTGCCAATATCCAACTTCATAATCCACAGGCAACAAACATGGACTGCTCCTGCCAAACTCAGTGAGTGATCAAGGTGAGAAGTATGTTCTTGGTCTATGAACCCGCTTGATCCCTTGCACTCACAGAAGCTTTGCATATTCGAAACTCATTGCCCGATGAGGTCATCGTACAACGTATTGATGAGAGGCTTTCTGGTGTGCAAGATGACATGTCTCAGCTAGTAATTCTTTGTGAGCTTCTTGTATTCCTTTTCCCACAACAGCCTTGGGAAATTGCATTTCTTGTAATGATTATGTTGCACTCATCCATCCTGATGTCGATGAGGAGACAGAAGAAATCGTGACGGACGTCCTTGGAGTTGAAGTTTTTCGCCAGGTAAGGTGTGTTCGGTCGCAATGAGCTAATAATTTATGAACGAGTCTTCGCAGACTATTGCTGGAAACACCCTTGTTGGAAGCTATTGTACCTTCTCAAATCGAGGAGGCCTCGTTCATCCACTCACATCAATACAGGATTTGGATGAGTTATCATCGTTGTTGCAGGTGCCCGCTACACTTCATATAATTTTCCAACATTTTAGACTGCTGTTGTCACGTGTAGGTACCACTCGCGGCGGGAACGGTAAACCGTGGAAGCGATGTGATTTCAGCTGGCCTGGTCGCTAATGATTGGGCAGCTTTCTGTGGTTTCGACACAACTTCAACTGAGCTGCAGGTCAGGCTCGTCAAATAAGTTGTACATTCGAATACTAACTCTTCTTTTTAAAAGGTGATTGAAAACATTTTCAAGATGAAAGATGTAAAATCAAGTACGGCAGTGGCCAACTTACGAACCAGCCTTGTGGACGCACTTGTATAAGAATCCGATACGGATGGAAGAAAAGACATGCGGCACTTTACCATCTTCAGCCTCTTCACACCCACGAGCAATTTGAGAGTATTTATACCTTCGTATATTCTAACGAATTAAATGATAATTGCTTATTCCATGTGGGTTCATATCACGGCAAAATACTTTTCTAGTGCTGTGGTCCCACGCGATATTATTACGAAAGAAGCTTGCTTATTACGACAGTTTCGCAGAAGGTAACTTTTATCTTCGTTCGTTCGTAATTATTGTTAATACGAAGGTAATATTTTATTTATTCGAATGAAAGCATTGCATGCACAATTTTTTCATGGGATATAGTTTCTTCCTCGACCTCCCACTTATAGGAGGGGTTGCGGTAGATGTCGATTGCCTGTGTGCCGTATCCCGCTCCCTGTTTGGGCGCGGACGTGACGGTGTGTCCAGGGACCCTTCGCATGATGGTGTTGACGAGGGAGCCGTGGACGAGGGCGATGTTGCGAATGAACGTATTATAGATACGTATCGTAACAGTTAACACTTATTTATTAATACGGCGGGAGAAGAAAAGAAAAAGCAGCAATCATATCCAGATATATCTCCATGCATGCAACGTATCTATTATTGAACGGGGAAAACAATACGAAGGTACCTTCGAAGGTACGAAAGACCTTTGTATGTGAGGTATCTTCATTATTCGAAGGATGAAACTGCACATCGGAGTCCGAAATGTGCGCACGTTTTGGCAATAAAGAAAACATGTTGTGCTTGATCATGGTCCTTGTCTAGCTCACCACACGTCCTTCTGGTATCTACCTGTCTCCGAGAGCCGTCTGACTATTTCTTCAGCTTCGTGCGCAGCATAGCCACCTTCATTCATCAATATAATATGAAGGGCGCGATGAACATCGCGCGCCATCCCTTTCGCGTCACCACAAACATAGATTCTCCCTTCATGTGCTCCTAAGGTTCCCTTAATAATTTGAAACAGGGTTTTCGAAGAAAGCATGAGTTTGTCTTGGACATAAATTTTCCTGTCTGCATTGGCCCGACTAAAGGCCACATCGAGAGAAGTGATGGTGTGATTCTTGAGAGCCACCTCCATTTCTTCGCGATAAATGAAGTCTTCCTCTTCACACCGGCACCCGAAAAAAAGTAATGCTGGTCCAAGAGTGTTTCCTGATTCGCAAATTGCGGTGCGTTCTTGAAGAAACCCTCTGAACGGGGCATAGCCCGTTCCTGGTCCGATCATTACTATCGGTACACTTGGATCGCGTGGAAGTTTGAAAGAGCTGGACCGCACGAACAGTGGAACTCTAACACTCTCCATCAGTGAACTAACGGGCATGTTGTTGTCATTTGCAGATGGAACGAATCGAGCCAGATACGATGAAGCTACGCCCTGATGATGACGGCCTGTCGGGCTTTTCCCTGATACAACTGCTACAGTCGCAGATACCATATTTGAGCAATGTCGAGGGCTGGATGAAATAGAATAGTAGCGTGGCGCTAGTCTTGTCCCGATCATTGCAAAGAACAATCCAATCGGCGGCACAGCAGATGGAAAAGCTTCCATCACCTCAATGAGACTCCGACTTGAATCCATGATGAATGTAGCATATTCGCCCTTTCCATCTGAGGATGATAAAAGCTCCAGCCGCCTGCGCTCGGCAGGGTCGGTTGCGGTAGATGCAAGTGCTGCCAGTGCTACCTTGCGCGGAGGGCTAAGCAAATCCGTGTACTTTGATAGGGCGGTCCTCAACGTGCACGGAGACGGGAATGGCTCCATAAGTGATGCAGGTGCGCCAGTTGGAATGGAAAGGGTAAAAGAATAGTCAAGCGGCAAGTGAAGGCATGCGGCAGCTTGCTGTACAACTGGGAACGCATTTTCTGCAAAAACGCCTAGATGATCGCCAGGCTGGTACGTCATGCCCGAACCGCTGATATCAAACTCAATGTGTACACAACTCCGATGCGAGCTAGGCGAATGTAGCTCGCGCGCATTCACGACGGATGCTGCATATGGTGCGTGCTGGGATGGAATTTTGCCGAGTCGCTTTGTGAAGGCGTTTGCAACTTGTAGTTCAGATTGTTTTGCATCGTCAACTGAAACAGCTTCAACATCATAACTTGGCAACACGTTGACATGTAATTGTTGATGTGATACGCCAAGACCATATCGACTCTCAATCGCAAACAACAGTTCCTCTTTCCAGGATATGAAGTCATCCTCAAGATTTTTGTCATCATCGCCGAGATGAATCTTTAACAGACGCTCAGCTCCCAAGCAATGCAGGCATCTATCGACAAGTATTGCAGCAGCGTTGTATTGTTCGTAGGAACTGTTCCCGAGCCCGAATACGGAATATGTCAAATTTTTAAGTATGTCAGGCAAACGGCCGTCTTCGGCCTGGTCACGGAGCCAGTTTACAAACTGCAAGGAAGAGTCCGTAGGTTCACCGTCCCCGTATGTCGACTGCAGGAAAATTGTTAGGGGCTCATGGTCGCTTGTGAAATGATCTTCAGCATTTTGCGTGTTCAGACCATCAAGGTCAGATGTCCGCACGCGAACCGATTTACCGTATCGCTGGTTGATTTCCTGCTCGACTTCTCGAGCAAAGCGCTCTGAGGTCCCTGTCTGGGTTCCAAAATAAATCACGATGCGTACTTTCACTTCAGTTGTCGCGTTTTCGTCCGTGTCAGCGAGTCTCTGCACGCTCCTTTTTGAATGTCGAGCCACTCTCCAACCGCGACTCACTCTCAATACCAAAAGGCCAAGCGATGAAACAACGAAAATGCACAGGGAAAGCGCAGGAAGCAGGCCGGAAGACATTTGTGGAGGGCTTCCGGGAGCAGTTCAGCTGGATAAAAATACCCTTTCTTTCCATAATCTTCGTGTCTTGTTCTGATATGATACCTTTCGCAACTCTTATTAGACTAGGAATGATTAAGATTGTCATCATTTAATTACCTTCTTAATATTATTACACAATCATGATGCATATATACGTACTAGCTAGCTAGCTATAGGTATCATTTATTAAATATCCGACACGAAAAACTGACCCTCGATTACGGGGGCAATAGTTAGGCATTTAATACAATCCCATGTAGCTTCCAAAATATAAACCTACAAGTCTAAAATAATGTTAAAGGTGGGTTTCGAAACATATGTGCTCATATTATATTTTCGATCGTAAAGAAGGGCAGATAAAACAACATGGTACCTTCGTTCGGTAATGTTTATGTTCACTTTCGAAATATTTTGCTTGAAAGGCATTTTGGTCGCATATGTGCTTTATTTTGAAACTCCGGCACATTATTATCAGTGAAGAATTTGGTTTTCTTGGCTGCTCGAAGATACTCCGGTCTCGGGTCAGAACAGGTTGTCGCTGCCATCGAGTAACAAGGTGGGCCGCGTTTCACTCATCGTGTGTAGAATCGTGAAAACTGGATTCATCATATGAAAAACCAGGAAGTATCATTGCGGCGAATGCAAATCGAATCTGAATATATGATGTACATTTTCGTCAATGAAAGAGATGTGAATTATGGTTCAGGCGAGATACGGAAGCTGCACTCATAATAATAAGTTGTGGCTGGGGAAAAAAAGTAAACTATCTTTACATACCGTCGAGTTAAAGAGAGTTAAGAGCGTCTTCGCGGCTTCGCGGCTGTTTTAAACTTTAAACCCCGAAAACCCAACATCAACACCCTAAAGATACGGCGTGGACCCTACAGTTGCATCTCTCATTACTCGCGCGTCAGCGGCTACATGTGCGCGCATCTTGCTCATGTAAAAAGCGCTTCTATCAAACAGACAGTTTCCGCTTTCAAAGCGCTCCTATCAAAACCAATCCCTCTTGCCCCGCGCTGACACGTGCTGCGCGCTGGTCTTTCAATTAAATCTCCCAAAAAAAACAATGAAATTCAACCCTTGGAAAATAAATAATAGACTATTAAATACGAAGGTATATAAAATAGTCTACGTACAGTAGTTCTGAAGTTTCGTATCAAAAACTGAGGGTTTCTTAACGAGGGTTCGGTTGAACCGCTGCAGTTTTCACCCTCACCGCCTAGGACTGCTGCTTCTTTTTCAACCAGGCGCTTGTCACATTTTAATTTTTTTGATCCGCCGCCTGAGAGTGTCCTCGAGCTTGCGACAGATCATCTCAACTTTTCTCGGTATACTGCCAACTCATCCGAGTGGCCGCGGCGATGAAGGTCAAGGCAATCTCGCGTATCGCAGAGGATCACACTCGCGAGTGTACGACTGACCTGCTGAAGGTCCATCGTAACCTCGACCCGACCCTTCGTCCACTGCACAAGGCAAAGGAGTACAAACGTGCATTGAACGCGGTGAAGTTGGATAAAGTGTTCGCGAAACCTTTTCTAGGCTCTATGGAAGGTCATAGTGACGGCGTCGTATCGCTGGCAAAGTCCCCCACCCAACTCACCATCGTGTTGTCTGGTGCCGCCGACGGCGAAATACGCCTCTGGGATATAACTTCTAGGCGTTCTCTGCGCGTCTTACGCGGCCATGCAGGGGCCGCTCGAGGGTTATCAGTGACTTTTGATGGCCGAAGATGTATTTCGTGCGGTGACGATGGCACGGTCCGGATTTGGCAAATGCCAAGGGCTTCTCTCGGTGAGATTTTTAGCAGTGGAGGCTCGCTCATTCCAAGGCAAGATGCGATGGTTGTATGTGATACAAAAGCCGGCGGTGCTTTGAGGGATGTAGACTGTCATTGGGGTAAAGATATATTTGCGACAGCAGGTGATGCAGTAGAGCTTTGGAGCGAAAATAGAACTGAGCCAGCCACACAATTTAGCTGGGGTGCCGACACCGTCTTGTCTGTTCGTTTTAATCCTGTTGAACCAGATGTCTTTGCGTCCTGTGGTAGCGACAGGTCTATCGCACTCTACGATGTCAGAACGAGAACGCCGATACGAAAACTCGTGATGCAAAACAAGTGCACTAAACTTGCATGGAATCCAATGGAGGCTTTCAACTTTACTGTTGCAAACGAAGATACCAACCTGTACTCGTTTGACATGAGGAAACTGACCATCGCAACCTGCGTGCACAAAGACTTTGTTAGTGCTGTGCTTGACGTGGACTACTCTCCTACTGGGCGAGAGTTTGTGGCTGGGTCGTACGATCGCACGCTGCGGATATTTGACTACAACGGTGGACATTCTCGTGATGTATACCACCTAAAACGTATGCAGCGAGTGTTTTGCACTCGCTTCAGTATGGATGGCACATACGTCTTGAGTGGTTCGGACGATATGAATGTCAGAGTATGGAAAGCCGAAGCCGGCTCACAGCTCGGCATGCTTTTGCCCAGAGAGAAACGAAAGAAGCAGTACAGAGATGCACTGAAGAACAGGTTTAAGCACATGCCCGAGATCAAAAGAATAACGCGGCATCAACACGTTCCCAAGGCCATCCATAAAGCACAAAAAATACGGCGCGTGGTGGAAGCTGCTGAAAGAACAAAGAAAGCAAACAGAGTCGCACATGGTGATGGAAATATTTCCGTTAAAGAATACAAACCGGCCAGGAAGGGGCGGATCGTAGCCGAGATTGAGTAACGAACTTAATTCGAAAATGTAGTCTATGTATTTCGAAGGTTATCAAGTCGTGTCTGGAGGTCATCATCAATGCTAGTGCCATGTGCATCCGTTGTGCTGTCGGCACCCTCTAAAACACATTCGAAGGTCTCTGCCTGTGGTGCCGCCACCTTTGGCACCTGAACACCATCTCTACTATTCGGGGCGTCAACGAGCTGCACATCTATGTTGCAACCGAGTTCATCGAGCAC
>Ga0209631_10003346_pt1 | contig 18506 bp, 19 predicted proteins | sample COG_08_FD_184752 | JGI IMG/M metagenome (GOLD analysis project Ga0209631, IMG submission 184752) | Pelagic Microbial community sample from North Sea - COGITO 998_met_08 (SPAdes) (version 2) | ecosystem: Environmental > Aquatic > Marine > Neritic zone/Coastal water | place: Helgoland, sampling...
GATTTACAAAATATTATTAAGTACGCAGCTGGTGATGAAGCTTTTCGAATGTTATCAGAAATGACAGCTGGTAATGCATTTTCTCTAGATGTTCTATTAAATAAACATAAAGTTAAGATAAAAAGTTTTCCTAAAGATGTGACCAACGCAATGTTTAAAGCTGCTTCAGAAATTTTAATAGAAAAATCTAGAGAAAATGAATTTACAAAAAAAGTTTATGATAGTTGGTCAAGTTATTGGACAAAAGCAACAAAATTATCAAATTTAACAGAATTAGGTTATATGAATTTGAGATCTAACTATAAGCAAAAAACTGAAACTTAATTTTCAAATACTTTAGCGCATTCTCTTTCACTAATAACCGCTTTCCACTTTATTAAACTCTGATGATCTTCTGTGGGTATTACTTTAACCCAACTCGCAAAATCTAAAAAAACATATAAATTAATATCTGCCATAGAAAAATTTTCACCTGCTACGTATTTATTTTTAGATAATCTTTCATTTATATCTCCCAAAAACCTATTTGCTAACATACTACCTCTATCTGCTAATTCCGGTATTTGTTTGGTTGCTCTTGGGTCTGGAACTGCTCTATCTTTGAATGCTTCTGAAGAATTTCTTAAACATTCACCTACTGGATTCATTCCTTCAATTTCTATTTTTCTATTCCACATTTCTACTAAGCCTTTTTCTTCAGGAGATTCCCCAAATAGAAAAGGTTCCGGTTGAACGGCATCAAAATATCTGCATATAGCCATACTTTCTGCAATAACATTACCATTATCTAACAGAAGAGCAGGTACACCACTTTTTGGATTTATAGATAAATAATCACTTTCTCTATTTTCACCATTACGCACATTAACTTGAACATATTCAACATCAATATTTTTTTCTACTAAAAACATTTGAACTCTTCTTGGGTTGGGAGCTCTTTTAAATTCATATATTTTCATGATTAAACCCTTCATTAATAATTTATAAATATTAACGTATTTATTTAAATTAACAATATTTATTATTAGCAATTAAATACATCTTGTATTTATTATTGACATAATCGCAATTATAATGCGAAGATTATTTTTTAAATTAAGAATGGGGAAATCTTATGAAATTAATAAAAAATATTATACTAACATTAGCTTTATCATTATTTGTTACTGGCCCTTCACTAGCTGCTGAAAAAGCTGTTGGTTATTTTGGATGGCATGCAACTGGTAAATTTCATGCTATTGGAGAAGTGGGTGGTTTTTGGACTGGAGAATTTAGTGGTTCTTTTGAAAGTGATGCTGTTGAAGGGGGGTTATTTCATCAAATGTCAGTTAGATGACCTGCCTGGCAAAAATTTGATTTTGTAGCAGGAACATTTGAAGGGGCTGGAGTCTGCTATGGCAAAGATAAAGATGGTGATGAAGCTTACTTCGAATGGGGTGGTTTTGGAGGACCAATAGGAAAACCGTCTAAGGGATGGTTTAAATATACTGGAGGAACTGGAAAGCATGAAGGTATATCTGGTGATGGTGGCTACTTCATAGGTTATACAGTAACTAATTGGGCAGACGGCTCTGCAGGTGGCTATGCTACTTGGAATAAATAATTAATTGTTATTATTAGGAGAGAAGATTTTATTTTCTCTCCTAATATTTTAATAGGGAAAAAAAATGATTACAATGATGCTAAAATTTAAATATACGCCAGAGGCTATGAAAGCAATTTTTCTAAGCGGAGATGATAGAAAAGATGCCATAAAGAAGATGATAGAACCTCTGGGTGGGAAGCTCATTGCTTCTTATGGAATGCAAGGTCAATATTATCATATGATGATGATTGCTGAATTTCCTTCAATGACAGAATATTTAGCAGTAGCCGCAAAAGGAATATTTTTAGGAGGCGCTATAGCTGATTATAAAGCTATTCAATTAATACCTACTGAGACTATGCAAGCAGCTTCTAAATTAATTGCTGATATAGAGTATACTGCTCCATCAAATTAGTAGTTATTATTTTAGGAGAAGAGTTGTTTAATACTTTTTCTAATATGATTTTGGTAGGCCCAGAGCTTTTTCTGCAATATAACTCAAAACTAATTGTTGGCTTACTGGGGCTAGGTAGGGGATCATCATTTCTCTGAATAGGCGCTCTACATGATATTCTTTTGCATATCCCATTCCTCCATGCGTTGCAATAGCTTGTTTACAAATTTCCATACCATATTCTGCGGCTAGATATTTAGCTGCGTTAGACTCAACTCCACATGGTAAATTATTATCATATAAATTTGCAGCTTTTAAAATCAGTAATTTTAAAGCTTCTAACTTAGCCCAAGATTCTGCAAGGGGATGCTGTATACTTTGATTCTGTCCAATTTTTCTATCAAAAACAATTCTTTCATTAGCATATTTTACAGCTCTTTCCAGTGCATTTTTAGCTATTCCATATGCTTCAGCAGCAACTAGAATTCTTTCAGGGTTTAAGCTATGTATTAAGTAAGAAAAACCTTTTCCTTCTTCTCCAATTAGATCTCCTGCTGGAACTTTTAAATTATCAATGAATAACTCATTAGTGTCTACCGCTGCTCTTCCCATTTTACTTATTATTCTAGCTTCTATGTTCTCTCTATTAAAATTTGTATAAAATAGACTTAGCCCTTCAGTAGGCATTTTTTTATTTCTTTCAGATGTTCTAGCAATAATCATTATTTTGTTAGTAATTTGAGCTGTTGATGTCCATATTTTTCTTCCATCTATTATATAATGATCTTTATTTTTAACTGCTTTTGTTTTTAACCTTGTAGTATCTAGGCCTGTATCCGGTTCAGTAACAGCAAAGCACATTTTTGTTTGCCCATTAATAATACTTGGTAACCAATTTTTTTTTTGAGATTTAGAAGCAAACTTTACAATTGAGTTGGGTCCAAATATATTCATATGTATAGAAGATGCTGCGGTCATTCCTCCTTTTTCTGCAATACTCATCATCATTAGAGAAGCTTCTGTTACGCCTAAATTACTTCCTCCGTAATTAGTTGGCATTGCTATACCTAGCCATCCTCCTTTAGCCATGGTATCTACAAATTCTATAGGATATTTAGATGCATTATCACAATCAAGCCAGTAATTATCATCGTATATTTTTATAGTATTACTAAGCGAGTTAAGTAGATCATTTTGTTCATCTGTTAAGGAAAAATTCATCAAATTACTCCTGTCTTAAACTCATTTCCCAAAAACCTATTTCTAGTTTAGTGGCAGTTAGAAACGTTTTTTCTAATTTAGGCCACATAGTATTATTCACAAAACCTTTTCCTAATCTTTCTTCAGTAGCTTTATCAAGTAGACTTCCTATATTCATGCATATATCTTGGTATTCATTACTGTGATAAGTATCTATCCAACTAATATATGGGTTAACATTTTTTGAAATTGATTTTAAATATAATCCTATTTCTCCATAACCAAAAACACATGGGGATAAAGCAACAAGTAAATCTAGAAAGTCACCTGAATAACCAGCTTCTAATACAAACCTAGTATAAGCCAAATTATTTACCTCTTCTAATGTATTAAATAATTGTTCTTCTGATATACCTTCAGCTTTACAGGTTTTAATATGTAATTGTATTTCTTCATTTACTAGTGCATTTAATGTTGCGCTAGCTATTCTCATCTCATTTACTGAATTAGATTTTGCTACTAATAAAGCCCATGCTCGAGAAAAATGTATTAAGAAAATATAATCTTGCTTCAAGTATTTAATATATAATTTTCTATCTAAGCTTGCATTACCAATACTTTTGACAAACGTGTGTTCGGTATATTGCCGCCAATCATCTAATATATTAGATTTTAGTTTATTAAATACTATTCCGTAGTTATCTGTTTTTATCATTTTAAAATTATGTTAAATTAAAATTATAGTTTAACATTATTTGTATAGAATGTAATTAAATATGATTAAATATTATGTTATGTTGATCTTTTTCTTCTCTTCTGCTTTGATTGCTGGACCATTAGATATAGAGAAAATAAAAAAAGAATGTTTACAAGAATATAAAAATGAAAGTTCAGAAAAATATACTAAATGTTTAAAGTTTAAAATTAATAATATCTTGTATAAAGAAAACAAGGAATCATAATTAATTATTTTTAATATTCATAATTTCTTTTAAAACTATTTTAGTCTAGAATAATTTATTAATATTATTTATGGAATATCTAATGAAAGCAAATCTAAAGTTTATAGTACCTCAAGATACTAAACCTTATTTTGAGAGTTCAGAGTATACAGGCACTGTTCCTAAAATTCATTTTAAAACTGAGTATAGACCAGTTAAAATAATAGATATTCGGGAAAATGTAGAAAAATTTACATTTGAAAAAAATGGATTTGAACTTTTAAATCATAAATCTGCTGTAAAAGATTTTTACAACCATAGCGAGGTAAAAGAGGTTTACGCTAATGAATTAAAACATTTTTTAAAAGAACATTTTAGTGCAAATGATGTTTTTATTTTCGATTATACTAGAAGATCAGATGGAACAAAAGGGGCAAAAAACCCTGACGGTCTAAGAGGGCCAGCAGATCGAGTTCACGCTGATTATACAGATATTTCAGGTCCACAAAGAGCCAAAGATGTTTTAGGTATAGATTTGTTTAATAATATAATTAATCAAGCTGGTAGAATTGTACAATTAAACATTTGGAGACCAATAAATGGTCCTATTAAAAGGTCACCATTAGCTTTTGCAGATGCTAGTTCAATACCTAAAAAAGATTTAGTTGAAACCGATCAAATTTTCACTAATCGTACAGGAGAAATCTATCATATATCATATTCTGATAAACATAAATGGCATTGGGTTCCTAATATGAAAGATGATGAAGTGTTATTATTAAAAGGCTGGGATAGTATAGACGATGGTAGAATTAAATATACGCCTCATGGTGCATTTGAATTACCTAATCAATCTAATAAGTTCCCTCCAAGAGAAAGTATTGAAGCTAGAGTTTTTATTATTTTTAATTAATATTACTAAGGGATAATTATGATTATAAGTAAGGTATCTTTAGTTAGATATACTGGCATTATGGAAGTTAAAGGCCTTTTATGGGAAGATAGGCTTGCCACTCCCTTAGATATTTATAAACAATATGCAAATTCTTTAAATGCTACTGCAGACTTTGTGCAGTCAGAAAATGGTAAATTATCTTTAGGGCATATATATGTTAAAATAGAAACAGAAGATAATAAAATAGGCATTGCAGGGCCTATGAATGATAATGTAGCGTTTATTATAGCTAAACAATTAAGAGCCCTTTTAATAGGTAAGGATGTTTTTGCGACTGAACTAATATGGGATCAAATGTATAGAAAATTAGTTCATGGTAGGCAAGGAGAGCCTATCTGGGCAATTAGTTTTATTGATTGTGCATTATGGGATCTTAAGGGAAAAATTTTAAATCAACCGGTTTATAAATTATTAGGAGGCCCTACGGTTAAAAATATCCCAGCATATGCTAGTATGTTAGGATTTAATGTATTAGATATGAAATTAGTTAAAGCTAGAGCTTTAGAATATAAGTCAAAAGGGTTTAAGGCACAAAAGTGGTTTTTTAGATATGGTCCAGCAAAAGGAGTTGAAGGGCTCAAAAAAAATATAGAACTTGTAAAGACTTTGAGAGAAACATTAGGAAATGATTATGAACTAATGTTTGATTGTTGGCAAAGTATGGATGTTCCTTATGTATTGTCTTTAATAGATGCTATAAAACAATATAATCCAAAATGGTTAGAAGAATGTGTTATGCCAGACAGAATTAATAGCTACATTCGTATAAAAAATAAAACTAATATACCTCTAGCAGGCGCTGAACATCATTATACTCGATGGGGTATTAATCAATTCATATCTGAAGGGGCACTTGATATTATTCAAGCTGATCCACATTGGTGCGGAGGTATTTCTGAAATGCTAAAAATTAGTGCTTTATGTACTACTCATGATTTAATTCTAATTCCTCATGCAGGAGCTATGCATGCTGGGGTACATTTTTCTTTTAGTCAATCTCCTGCGCATACTCCCATGATAGAATATTTAGTAAAATGGATGCCTATATTACAATATTTTTGTAAGGAAGAGGTCATTCCTCAAAATGGATATATTAATATCCCAGAGAATTCTTCTGGATTAGGAATAAGTATAGATAATGATAAAATAATTAATAAAGAATATGTATATGAATAGGAAAAATACTTATGACAGATAACGCGTTTATTCAAAAAAGAAGAAGTTTCATATTTTGCCCAGGAAATAAGCCTGATATGTTTCCTAAGGCACTATCATCTGGTGCAGACATGGTTTGTATAGACCTTGAAGATGCAATTATTCCAGAACATAAAAAAATATCTAGGGTTTCTACGGTTAAAGCATTTGAAAATATTTCTGTACCAAATGGTGTGGAAACGCTGATAAGAATTAATGATGTAAATAGTGAAGAAGGTAAAGAAGATATTCAAGCTATATTAAACTCAAATAATACTGCTTCTGGATTAATGTTACCTAAAATTCAAAGCGTTGAAGAAATTATTAACTTAGAAAGGCAAATTAAATTAGCTAATAAATCTTTAAACCTACATATTATTATAGAAACTAATATGGGCCTTCAAAATGCTTGGAATATAGCGCAATCAAGTTCTATTATAAAATCATTGCTATTTGGTGGAGTAGATATGAGTGCAGACCTAGGATGTAATGGAGATTGGTTGTCATTGTTATATGCTAGGTCTAGGGTAGTTCATGCTGCTGCAGGAGCTGGTATTGATTCAATTGATGTTCCTTTTTTAGATTTAGAAGATATGGATGGTATGAGAAATGAAGCTCAAAAGTCCAAGAATTTAGGTTTCTCTGGTAAAGGTTCTATTCATCCAAAGCAAATTGAATCACTGAATAAAGTATTTACTCCTTCGTCTGAAGAAATTGCATATGCTAATAAGGTTATTAAAGCATTTAATGAAGCAAGTGATGGATTAGTTGTAGTTGATGGAAAACTAATTGAGAAGCCAGTTTTAAGAACGGCATTAAAAACTATTGCTAATAGTAATTAGTATTATCTTAATTTCTTTAGAAATTCTTGAACTCTTTCTTTTACTTCTGGTATGTCATAAGAGGTATTTGTTTCATATTCTAAACCTTCTGCAAGTCCTTTATTGCTTGCTGCAGAGTAAAGGTCTTTATAAGCCCTAATTGAATTAGGACTATTTTTGGAAATTTTTATAGCTATTTCATTTACACGTGAATCTAATTCCTCTCTTGGTAATGATTCTAAAGCAATTCCATATTCTGCTGCTTGAATTCCTGATATAGTTTTTGCTGTAAATGATAATTCTTTAGCACGAGTAATACCTATATATTTTGGTAATCTCTGTGTAAGTCCCCATGAAGGTCTAAACCCTAAAATTGCATGAGTATCTCCTAATTTAGCCTCATTTGCGATATATATTAAATCTGCTGCTAAAGCTAATTCTAATCCTCCTGTAAAACAGAAACCATTAATTTTTGATATTATTGCTTTAGGAGATTGTTCTAGTAATTTAATTACTTCATTTGCATGCTTATCTAATTCTTTTCCAACTCCTCCGCTTGATACATCTGTGCCATTAGCTTCTAACTGTCTTAAGTCAACTCCAGCAGAAAATGCTTTTCCTGCTCCTGTTAATATTATAACGCTTAAAGATTCATCTTTATTGATAGATAATAATGCATCTTTTAATTCTTTTAAAAGATCAATAGTAATAGCATTCATTCTTTCAGGTCTATTGAGAATTATCTCAGCTACTTTATCATTTATATTAATTATAATATTTTGAGTCATAGTAATTCTTTTATATTAACTAACCTGTTTTTCATGGCCTTCCCAGAATGGTTCTCTTAATGTTGTTTTTAAAATTTTTCCTGCACCAGATAGAGGCATAGGATCTTCTCTAAATGATACAGATTTAGGACATTTAAATCCTGCAATAAGACTTTTACTATGAGAAATAACATCATCTTCACTAAGTTTACTGTTTGGGTCTTTCCTAACGATAGCATGCACTGTTTCTCCCCATTCCTCATTAGGAATTCCTATAACTGCGCATTCTATAACGCCATCTAACTGATAAACAGCATTTTCTACTTCTGCTGAATATATGTTCTCACCTCCAGATATAATCATATCTTTCACTCTATCAACAATATACACATATCCGTCCTCATTCATATATCCGCCATCTCCAGTGTGCATCCAACCATTTAATAGTGCTTTATCACTTAATTCTTTTTGTCTCCAATAACCAAGCATAACATTAGGGCCTCTAGCCGCAACTTCTCCCACTTCTCCTCGAGGAACTTCATTATCATTTTCGTCAATAATTTTTACTTCAACACCAGGTACAGCTAAACCTGTTGATTTAAATAAATTTGCTTTTGGTCCTTCAAAAACATGACAATCCGGACCAGCAGATGTAATCAATGGAGAACATTCAGTCATCCCGTAAGCATGAGTAAATTTACAATCTGGAATTACTTCCATTGCTTTGACAATTACAGATTCTGGCATTGGAGAAGCTCCATAGGTGATTTGTCTTAATGAAGATAAATCATACTTTTTAATGTCTGGATGATGTACTAGCATATTTATCATGGTAGGAACTAATAATGTATCTGTAATAGAATAATCTTGCATAGATTTTAAAACACCCTCTGGAGAAAAGGAAGGTATAAAATAATGTTGACCAGCAATATGTGTAATTGCAATAGCTCCTGTTACATCAGCAATATGAAACATTGGAGCTGCATGGACCCATCTTGCATTTGTTGGAATATTTAAAGCTGTAATAGTATTAAAAGAATTAGATACTAAATTTGTATGACTTAACATAACACCTTTGGATCTACCAGTAGTTCCTCCTGTATAAAATAAACCTGCTATATCATCTTTACATCTTAAAGCATCTTCAATTTTAGTTGCATCTTCTAGAATAGTTTCATAATTACTCATATTACTTGGGCAATCACCGTCAGACATATATATAATCTCTTTTACAGATGGTATTTTACCTTCTGATCTTGATTTTTCTATAATATCCGCAAATGTTTTATCTACAAATAATACAGAACTTTCACTATCATTTAACCAAAACTCTATTTCCGGAGGAGCTAACCTTGTATTTATTGGAACAAAAATTCCTCCAGCCCACACGGCTGCATATAGTGCTTCAAAATACCTATCACTATTTAAAGATAATATAGCTGCTCGATCATTATCAGAAAAACCTTTATTTTGCATAGCCCCTGCAAGTTTACTAATCCTATCTAATGATTCTGACCAGGTTCTAATTCTCTCTCCATCTTGAGTAGCTATTTCATTTCTATTAATTTGTACAGCTCTTTTAAGTGCTTGCGTTAAATACAATTTATATCTCCATACTTATTTATATGATATTCCATTTAGGTTTATGTTTATAAAATAGTTTTATTATTTTGCAAAATATTAATTTCTTCTATTGTATACCCTAATTCTTTTAATATTTCTATATTGTGTTCACCTAATTTTGGAGCTTTTGTTGCATTTTTTCTTGGAGCATTCTCAATATTTAAGGGAGGCGAAACTAGCTTTAACTTTTCAATATCTTCTCCTTCAATATTCATAAACATGTTGTTTAAATTTGTTTGTGGATCAATAATAGTATTTTCAGTTTTCATTATTTTTGTAAAAACTATACCTATGCTAATAAGTTTTTCTCTAACTTCTTCATATGTATATTTAATAAATTCTTCTTGTAATATTATTTTTAATTCTTTTTTATTTAATTGCCGATTATCTTTTGTATTAAATTTTGTATTATTATGTAAAAAACCTAAATTAAAACTTTGAATAAAAGGGTCCCAATGTTTTTCTTCATTTGTGAGTAGCATAAAAAATAATGACTTATCTTTTAGAGTATAAATATTTCTCATAGCACTTAATGTTTCCCAATAAAATGTATCTATAGGTTTATGTCCAGATAGTATAGCTTGTATTAGCATAGCATTTGACCATACTCCATTAGCTAAAAGGGATGTACTAACAGATGTACCTAGTCCGGTCTTTTCTTTATTCATTAATGCCAGTAAAATAGAAGTAAAAAGAGATAACCCAGTTGGATGATCTCCTCCTCCTGGAATTGGGAAAGGTGGAATTCCTTCTGAGTCAATTGTTTTAGACCAATCCATTAGACCTGATCTAGCAAAATAAGCAGTAGAGTCTAAAGCTGTTCTATTTGAATCTGGTCCATTTTCTCCATAACCTGTTAAAGAAGCATATATTATTTTAGGGTTTAATTTTCTTACAATTATATCAGTTAATCCTAATTTTTCTCTAGGCGTTTTAGGAAGATTAGTAATGAATACATCAGATTGCTGTATTAATTTTTTAATAATTATTTGTCCCTCTTTTGATTTAAGGTCAATGGAGAGACTACGCTTATTTCTATTTTCAAGTATAAAAGCCCAATCAACTTCACTTTCAGGCCATACATGTCCTCCAATTACAGCTTCTCTATAAGTATCTCCTGTAAGAGGTTCGATTTTAATTACTTCAGCACCATAATCAGACATAAGTGCACTTACTAAAGGTGCAGCTATAAAACTTGCTGCATCAATAACTTTTATTCCTTTAAGTGGTAGGTTTTTCAAGGTTTAATAAATCCTATAACAAAATTAATTTAAAATATGATTGTAATGAAGTATTATAATAATTTAAAGAAAATATTTATTTATTGGAATGTACATGAAATTAAGCTTATATGATGCTCTCCAACATCCAGAACAAATAATTGAAACAATGAAAGATGCTGATATAGCAACTCTTACACTTGTATTAACTTATATAACATCTGATCTGTCTTACTTGGAAAAAATAAAACCTTATGTCAAAGGAGCATTTGATTATGCGGTAAATGTTCCTGAAGATATATCTTTAGAAATTAGAAGTAACTTAACAAAAGAATTATTAAAAATTACTAACAAAGACAATAAGTTAAGTAAATTTAATCCTATAGAAAATAAATATTTAGATCAATTAATGAGTGTTGGTGTAGGTACAAAAGTTGCTAAAGAATATATACCAATGATGGAAGAAGAGCTAAATTTTGATGATTTATCAGCAAGAGATCATTTTATAGATAATATTAAAAAACATAAAAATAAACCTAAAGTAATAATAGTTGGAAGCGGTTTATGTGGGATATTAGCTGGTATAAAACTTTCAAAAGCAAATATTCCATTTACTATAATTGAAAAAAACGACTCAATTGGAGGAACATGGTATGAAAATAATTATCCAGGTTGCGGAGTAGATACTCCAAATCACGTATATGCTTATTCATTTGAGCCATCATTCGAATGGAAAGAGTTTTATTCTAAAAGAGAATCTATCTATAAATATCTGCAACATTGCGTTAATAAATTTGATTTAACTAAGCATATAAAATTTAATACTACAGTAGAAAGTATCAAGTATGATGAAAGTTTAAAAATATGGAAATCTACAATAATATGTGAGGGAAATAAAACGATTTTAGAGTCTAATATTGTAATTAGCGCAGTAGGACAATTAAATAAACCTTCTTTTCCTGATATTAGTGGGATTGAAGCTTTTAATAAACCACTTATTCATACAGCTAAATGGGATAAAAATTATAACTTTAAAAATAAAGTTATAGCATTAATTGGAACGGGTGCAAGTGGAATGCAAGTGGCACCTGAACTAGCAAAAATAACAAAAAAATTACTTATTTTTCAAAGAACTCCTCACTGGATAATTGCTAACCCAAATTACCATCGTAAATTATCTAAAGGTAAAAAGTGGGTATTGGAAAATATTCCATACTATGCAAGATGGTATCGCTTACAACTATTCTGGGGTTTTTGTGATGGGATTCATGAATCCTTATGTAAGGACCCAAATTGGCATTTTCCTGAAAGGTCTATTAATCATACTAATGAACGTTTTAGGATTAATATGATTAAGCATATTGAATCATTAATTGGAAATAATAAAGAACTTTTAGATAAAGTAATACCTGATTATCCTCCATATGGAAAAAGGATGCTAATGGATAATAACTGGTTTAAAATGTTAAAAAAAGAAAACGTTAATCTTATTACTGATAAAATTAATTATATTAATCAAAATAGTATAATAACTAATAATAATTCTTATAATATTGACGCTATTGTGACAGCTACCGGATTTAATGCTGGTAAAATGATCTGGCCAATAGAGGTTTTAGGGAAAAACGGTACTAATTTAAATGATTATTGGGAGGATGATAACCCTAGGGCGCATATTGGTATTACAGTTCCAAATTTTCCAAACTTTTTTATGATGTACGGTCCAAATACTAATTTAGCACATGGCGGAAGTATTGTTTTTCAAGGTGAATGTCAAATTAGATATATTTTAGGTTGTATTAATTTATTATTAGAAAAAAATTATAATAATATGGACTGTAAAACAGAATCTTATATAAAATATAATACTAAATTGGATGAGCAGCATGCTCAAATGGTATGGACTCATAATAAAGTGGATAGTTGGTATAGAAATAAAGCAGGCCGAGTAACTACTAATTCTCCATGGAGGCTAGTTGATTATTGGAATTTTACAAAAGAGCCTAAAGAAAGTGATTATATTTTTAATTAACAAAAGGTGTTTTAATGATTAATGAATTAAGAATGTATACAACAAGACCAGGAAAGATGCACCATGTTGTAAATGCTAGTGCAACGGTTGCTCAAAAAATTAGAAATGGAGATACTTACGGTAAATTAATTGGTCACTGGTCAAGTGAATTAGGTAGAATGAATCAGTATATACATATGTGGGAATATTCTGATGTTGAAGAAATGAGAAAATTAAGATCAGAACTTGCTGCCAAAGAAGACTGGAAAAGTAAATTTGTACCATTAGTAGGGCCCTATATCTTAACTCAAGAAATTAGGCTTTTGAGACCCTTAACAAAAATTAAACAGCCAACCATAACGAAAAATATTTATGAATTAAAAATAATTAAACTAAATATTGGACAAGCTATGAAATGGAAAGATAAATTTTTAGATATTGTCTCAAGTATAGAGCACTCATCATTAAATATAGGTTTATGGAATACTGAGCTTCAAGACCCAAATGAAATAATATCAATATGGAGTCATCCAAATATAGAAAGTATGAGTAAATATTGGAGAGATTTAGATGAAAATAAATATTGGATAGATTTTAATGCATATCAAGAAAACTCTGTAAAATATGAAGAGTCTATTATACTAAGGCCATCTATTTGTTCACCACTAAAATAAATAAAATAAAGGAAATAAATTTATGAGAATAGTAATATTAATATTAATTATATTTTATAGCTTTATATCACAGGCACACAAATTTGAGGCTGAAAATATGATTATTGATCATCCTTGGATGAAAGTATTTAATAATAACGGGGCAGGGTACTTTAAAATTAAAAATATAGGTCAAACAGATATTGAATTATTAGAAGTGGTTTCTGAAAGTGTAAATAATATTGAGATGCATACAATAATTATGGAAGAAGGTGTATCAAAAATGAGACCTATTAAAGGTGGGGTCATCGTTAAAGCAGGAGAATCATTAGAATTTAAACCTATGGGATATCATTTAATGTTTTTTGACATCAATGAAAAACTGATAGAAGGTGAATTAATGAATGCTTACTTTAGGTTCAAAAATTCTAAGGACTTATTAGTTAAGTTTAAGTTAGAGTCTAATAAATCTTCTCACGAGCACGAGCATTAATAATTAATTAATAAAAAAAAGAGGGTAAATTTTATCCTCTCTTTATAAAATATTTTAGACAGTTTTAGGAATAGCGCCCATTACAGATTTTATCTCTAAGAAATCTTCTAGCCCAAACTCTCCCCATTCTCTTCCATTACCTGACATTTTATAACCGCCAAAAGGAGCAGATTGGTCACCTGGTGCATTATTGATATGAACCATTCCAGTTCTAAGTTTAGAAGCAACTTCTTTAGCATTATCTAGATTTTCAGAGGATACATATCCAGATAGGCCGTATATAGTTTCATTAGCTATTTTAATTGCATCTTCTTTATCTTCGTATCCTAAAATACTTAAAACTGGACCAAATATTTCTTCACGAGCTATAGTCATATCATTATTAACATTAGCAAAAATTGTTGGCTCAATATAGTACCCTTTATTATATCCCTCCGGTGCATTTGATCCTCCTGATACTAAAGTAGCTCCTTCCTTTATACCTATTTCAATTAAATTTTTTATTTTATTATATTGTGTCTCACTTACAACTGGTCCAATAGTAGTAGCTTCAGATTCAGGGTCGCCTACAACGATTTTATTTAGAGTGTTTTTGGCAATTTTAATAACATCATCCATTCTTGAGTTAGGAACTAACATTCTTGTAGGAGCATTACAGGATTGTCCTGAGTTATTCATACAATGCATAACACCTTTTGCAACTGCTTTATTAAAATCAGCATCATCTAATAAAATATTAGCAGATTTTCCTCCTAACTCCTGAGTAACTCTTTTTACTGTATCAGCAGAAGATTTTGCTACAGATATTCCAGCCCTAGTAGAACCTGTGAAAGACATCATATCTATGTCAGGATGTTTACTCATTGCTTCTCCTACAGTAGGTCCATCTCCATTAACCATATTATATACTCCTTCTGGAATACCGGCCTCATCAAGTATTTCTGAGAATATAATTGCACTAAGTGGAGCAACCTCACTAGGTTTTAATATCATTGTACATCCAGCAGCCAGAGCTGGTCCAACTTTACAAGCTATTTGATTTATTGGCCAATTCCAAGGCGTGATTAGTCCACAAACTCCAACTGGTTCTTTTCTAATGATAGTAGTATTCATTTCAAATTCAAATTTATACTCTTTAAGAGTTTTGTATGCTTTACTGAGATGTCCTAGGCCAGCAGGAGCTTGTGCTGCATTTGCTAAATTTACTGGAGCACCCATTTCACTAGTAATAGCCTTTGCTAAATCTGGCATTCGTTTTTTATAAACTTCCATTATTTTCTCAAATAATTCTAGACGTTCTTCTCTTGTAGTATGTGAAAATAATTTAAATGCATTTTTTGCTGCTGCTACTGCTTTATTAACATCATCTTCTGTACCCATACTAATTTCAGTTATTACTTCTTCATTAGCTGGGTTTATAACTTCAAGAGTTTGAGGAGTTTCTGGGTTTACCCATTGACCATTAATATAAAATTTTTTGTTATTTTCCATTTCTTTATCCTTCGTAATATTAAATTATTTTATATGAGATTTAGGATCCCAACTAGTTATATAATTAGAAATAAATGAAACTAAATTATATAATAATATTGTAAAAAATGCTAAAATTATTATTGAAGAAAACATAAGGTCAATTTGAACTCTTCCACTTGCATAAAGCATTAAATACCCTAGTCCTTTAGATGCGCCCACCCATTCACCTATAACAGCTCCCATTGGAGCAAATGCTGCAGCTAGTTTTAAGCCAGAAGTTAATTGAGGTAAAGCAAATGGAATCCTAATTTTTATAAGCATACTATATGTACTGGCTCCCATCATTTTGGCTAAATTTATAATCATTGGATCTATTCTTTTTAACCCATCATAAAAGGCAATCGTAATTGGAAAGTATATAATTAGTGTTGTCATTATAATTTTTGACCATATTCCATAACCAACCCAAAGAGTTAAAATTGGGGCTATAGCAAATATTGGTATTGCTTGTGTTAATATTATAAAGGGTAGCATCCATTTTCTCATACTCTTTGAAATGATTAATAATATGCCTGTATACATTCCAAATAATATCCCTAGAATAAAGCCTAATAAAATTTCAAAAAAAGTAATTAATGAATGATCTAAAAGTAGGAGATAATTATCTCTAATTGAAAAAAATACTTTATAGGGGGAAGGTAAAATATAAGAAGGACTATTCGTAACGTACTGAACTAGCCACCATAGTAAAATAAAGATGATAAAACTAAATATATAATTTAAAAATACTTTCATGAATTATATGATTTTTCTAATTTATTTAGTATGTGTTTATGACTGTAAAGTAAATTTTCATCATTAATCTCTCTTAAAGGTTTACTAATAGGTAAATTAATAGGTTTTAATTTTTCTCTAGAAATATAATATAGATTATTACTTAATAATAATGCTTCTAAAGGATCATGTGTAACCATAATTACAGTTTTATCTTTTAATAGTTTCCAAGTAAGTTTTTGTATCGCTGATCTAGTAATACTATCTAAGGCAGAAAAAGGTTCATCCATAAGAATTATATCTTTATCTTCCATAATTGTTCTTGCTAAAGCAACTCTTTGTCTCATTCCACCTGATAAAGTAGAGGGTAGTTTTTTAGCAGCATTATTTAATCCTACTTTTTCTAATAAATTATGAGCTTTATTTATGTCCAGCTTTTCTTTTCTTAACCTTTGTCCTAAAGTTACATTTTCAATTACAGATGCCCATGGAAGTAATAAATCATTTTGTGCCATCCATGAAAAAGAATAATTTTTAGGGTGACAAGTTATAGTATTTTCAAAAACTTTTGGTATCTCAATTCCTGCAATTATTTTTAATAGTGTAGACTTGCCAGAACCTGACTGACCTATAATTGAGGTCCATTTATTATAATTAATATTTAATTTAAGATTAGAAAAAAGTATTTCATTTTCATTCTCATTCTCAATTTTTAATGAACCTTTTAATATAAAAGATAAATTAGTTCTTTTCATTATTTTTAATAAATTTCTACAGCCAATTTTTCAAAAGAATATTTTTTATCTATCAGGCCCTCTTCGTATAAAAAGTTTTCAAACCTAATATATCTTTTTTTATCTAAAGCTGCAGGCCTAAGAGCAAATCTTGGAATTGTATCAAACCAGGCCATTTCGTTTAATTCATTATTAAGTTCTTTTGAATAATTAGCAAAAATTTCCCAAGTTTCTATGGGGTGATTAATGATATATTGAGTAGCTTTTTCTATAGAATCTAAAAATAGAGTTAGCATTTCTTTATCAATTTTTTCGTTATTTACTATAAATATTAACTCATCATAAGGAGGAACTCCTTCCTCTTCTATAAAAAAACAACGACCTTTAACTCCTTCTATTTTCATTTGGTTGAGTTCAAAGTTTCTATATGCTCCAATTACAGCATCTACTTGTTTGCTCATTAAGGAAGGAGATAATGACCAATTTACATTAATATATTCCACTTCATCTTTATTAACATTTGCTTTTTTTAAAATTGCACTTAATAAAGCTTGTTCCATTCCCGATATAGAATATCCAATTTTTTTATTCTTCAAATCAGAAAGCTTTTTAATAGGGCCATCCTCTAATACTAACAAACAGTTTAATGGAGTTGCAACTAGCGTTCCAACACGAGTAACTGGTAATCCTTCATGAACTTGCATATGTAATTGTGGCTGATATGATATAGCTATGTCCGCTTTACCAGCAGCAACTAATTTTGGAGGATCTGATGGGTTAGCAGGTGGTATTATTTCTACCTGAAGACCTGCATCTTTGAATATGCCTTTTTCTTGTGCTATTATAATTGGACCATGATCTGGGTTAACAAACCAGTCTAGCAATAAAGTAATTTTTTCATTAGCAAACACGCTATTACTTGAAATTAGCAATATTGATAATGAAATAAATAAATATTTAAAATTAGTCATTTTTTTTCTCCCTACGCTGGTACTAGCCAACAGGTTCAAAGGGTATATATCTCAGCCTATACTTATCTTAGGCACCCCTGTATTATTACTATATATTTATTGTTATTGTATGTTAAGTATTTTTATTTTTATTATTTAATGATTAATATTTAATCATTAAATAATAATATTGCAAATTTTTTAATCATTAATAACAGTTCTTTTTTTTTATGGCTTATTTTGTGGCTAAATTTCATGGCATGAAACATGCTTATTAATATAGCTAAAAGATAGTTATTTTTAATAAACACAAAGGAATAAAAAATGGAATCTCAAGATATAGCATTTATATTTAACACATTTTCATTTTTAGTTAATGGCATATTAGTAATGTTGATGGCTGCAGGTTTCTGTATGCTAGAAGCTGGTATGGTTAGAACTAAAAGTGTAGCAACTATATGTACTAAAAATATAGTATTATATTCAGTTGCTGGAATTTTATATTTTTTAGTTGGTTATAATTTAATGTATTCAGGAGTAGACGGAGGCTATATAGGAAGCTTCAGTTTATTTGATGTTGCTGACCCGTCAACAGAATCATCTGAGGGTGGTTATGCAGGAGCATCTGATTGGTTTTTCCAAATGGTTTTTGTTGCTACTGCAGCATCAATCGTATCGGGAGCAGTAGCTGAAAGAGTAAAATTATGGTCTTTTTTAG
>Ga0209631_10003352_pt1 | contig 18493 bp, 15 predicted proteins | sample COG_08_FD_184752 | JGI IMG/M metagenome (GOLD analysis project Ga0209631, IMG submission 184752) | Pelagic Microbial community sample from North Sea - COGITO 998_met_08 (SPAdes) (version 2) | ecosystem: Environmental > Aquatic > Marine > Neritic zone/Coastal water | place: Helgoland, sampling...
TTCTTACCAAAGAGGATGTAGTCTGGATGAGCACAGTGAGGACACAGCATCGTTAGATCTCCAAACTGCGGAGATTACTTCATTTGCCCAAACCACGCAATTGCTCCAACGCCGGTTTCGTTGCTGTATTCCTGGGTTGTAAATGTATTGGCAACCCATGGCCACACGTGGTAAATGCTTCTACTGTAAGGGCGTAAGTTCTAGCCGAAATTTGTAGACTCGGAATACCAACACAACTTGATGCTATGAGGGGGATAAGGATCTGGGTTCCTGCTTCGTCGAAATAATGCGACAAACTGATAAGTCGACTTACGTTTTCTCCACAGGCATAAATTTCGATGGTTTTTACCGTACTTGTTCTACAGGCTAGTAAAATGTGAGAAGAAATGAAAACTGCTTAGTAGATAAGTTTATTCATAAATGAAAAGAAGTACTTACATAAATAATAAGCATTGGCTTTCAGATAGCTTGCACAATTGGCCGTATACGTCGCTTCTCTTTTTCTGATTATAAGACTCTTAACCCTAACTAGGGCAGCAAGCAATCAACTGTGGACGGACCTTTGAGTCGATTCACAGATAGAAAGATCAATGATTTGTAGAAGAAGTCTCGTCCTTCATCTCGAAGGGGTCAGAATGCTGATTATCAGCAGAATAGATGGAGTGCATCACAACACAACTTATTACCGATTGGTAGAAATCATGAATAAGACACTGAGAATTTACATAGAGATTTAGAAATATATTTTTAGTAGATCTAATTTATTTCGTGGCTTTTTTGGGAACGAAGCCAGCTTGCTAAATTTGAGTAGTTCTAGATAGAAGTTTTTTTGAAGTCATTGACTTTAATTGATTTTATTTGTGACGACGAAAAAACTCAGGAGAGGCAGAGCAATTTTTAAGAATTCAAAAATTTCCTGCTATCGACTGTGACTAATTCATTTGATGGTACTCGATTCTTCTTCTTACACTATCGAAAGAAGCACTCTATGAACTAAGCTAAAGGCGTTAATTACCAATTTATATATTACTGATAAGATCTCTCTAAATTCTTGAAATATTTATTTTTATTTATCTTATCGTTAGAACTGAAAATTCTACTTATAGAATTTATAATCAGATCAAATTCTAAAATCAAATTTTAGAACTTATTAATACCTAAGATTTAATATGTTTTTGATTCAGAAATAGTTCTACATATAACTAACTATAATCAATATTTAAGGGAACCCTTGGGAAGAGTTTAGCACACCAAAGATTTCAAAACTGATTACTAAAGTTCTATACTATTTTTCTTAATTTACACTTTGCCAAGGCAAGTCTACTGGAAAAACGGTCAGCGTGATCCAAGCGAAGTAGTCTTATTTCTACTTTGCTTGAACTATTGCTTAGCCGAGAGACTTGCCGGCAATAGTGGTTAATTTTTCAGATTCAATTGTCAAAGATCATCTCTTGGAGAATCTCGCCAGATTCCCCAGATGAAGACTCCCTGCACTTGCCCAAAGACAAATGCAGGGAATCTTAAAAATTTAGTAGGGTTATAACCTACTTCTTTGCTCAAAAGCCGACACCAATTGGCCAAAGAGTTTGACCAACATCAGTTCGAAAATAACTATGTAAACAGTGAAGTTTACTCATGTTTTGATATGCACTCTGTAGTGCCTCCTCAACTGTTTTTCCCAGGCCGTTCACATCGGCGATTCGATGCCCTTTATCTAGGCCCTTGTGGGATTCTGTGTAGATACCGAGTGAATCTGATCGAACTTCATTCCACCAGAGATCACAGTCTATCTCCCCTTCTATTCGCACTGGTAGCGGCGGTACATCTTCCACAATGTAGGGATAACCATATCCAGCAAGTGTAAGAGTTCCTCCTGCTTGGATAGAATCTCGCCATTTGGTTTTGACGGTCTGATTATTAGCTACCGCACACAACGTATCTACCGGATTTTCTAACATACGTAACCACAGAGCACCGGACGTCACTCCCATCCTCACATTATATTCAATCGGTACCCAGCGATCTTGTTGCCTCATTGCAGTGACTTGCAGCGGACCGTAAAAGTTTACTTTCTTTAACCACGGTTGCAGCGGACAAATTAAATCTTTTGCCAATCCGTATCGATCTGTAGGATCCTGCTCAACGATCCCCCCTAAGGGAGCTCCAGCGACAGGCCCCATGTTTCCTGTAAAGGCTCGCTTGTACTCCTGATTGCTAATTTGGCTAATAATTTCGCCATTGCTTACGAAAACGAAGTGACCTGCTTCCACATTTCCCAGATACTCCTGGAGAAAGAGTCCTTCTGCGTAATCAACACATCTTAGCCACCCCCATGTGTCTTCCACAGTCTCACAAACAATCGTATGTACTGGACTGAAGGGTGAACAAATCGGATTTTTCAGTACATAAGGCTTTGGATCATTGCGGATAATCTCTTCAGCCTCCAAACGATTTCTAGCATAGTAACTACGTGGTATTGGGATACCGTATTGCTCACAGAGCCTCATTGCGAAATCCCGATCTACTTCCAATTGAGTCGCTTCTCTAACCGGAGAGAGAATAGGGATACCCCGCTGTACCAAATCAGGTCCCCATGATTGGGTTTGCCAATCAATTGACATTGGGATCACTAGATCTGGTGGATGTTTGTCAAAGAGTCCTAGCAATTGCGGATGCCTCCGGGCCTCATAAACCTCTCCACAAAGAGAAGCTCCATAGTGGCCATAATTTCGAGTCAGGTAAGTATGAACCTCGGCACCGTCTTCTCGACAAATTTGTGCCATTGCATGAGCAAACGATCCCACTCCCAGAACCCAGACCCGAGCCATGTTCTAACTCATTTACAGTTTACATCCATGTAACATCTCGCGTTTTTGCGCAAAGCCCTTGATCTTCTTCATCACAAAGCCTGAGTCTTCCAGACTCTTTCTCACATGACTGGCTGCCGTGTAGGTAGCACAGGTTCCTTCAGGACAAGTGATACGAGCCACTTCTCGCAAAACATCCCTTGACCACATCTCAGGATTCTTTTTGGGATTGAACCCATCCAGATACCAAGCATCAACTTGGTTTGATTGCATGGCTCGCAGCGCTGGCAATACCTCTGCGTGATGCAACCTTAACGTAATTCTTTCTTCCGGCCAATTCTGCCAATCAGGAAGCAAATTACTGCTCGAATTTTTTGCAGCCAGAAGCATTTTTGAGAGAGTTTTCAGTTCTTTCCACTCCTGATGGATTAACTTCAACTGATCTCGATCTAGTGGGAATCCCTCAATCGATTCAAAATATAACCAGCTATCCTGAGTTCGGGTTTCCCGCCATAGCTGCCAGGTAGCCAAAAAATTCAAGCCTGTCCCAAATCCAGCCTCACCGATCCGAAAAATATTTTTTTTCTGCCACTTTTCGGATAAACGATTCCCTTGCAGAAAGACATATCGACTCTCTGCCAGACCATCACTCCGAGAATAATAAATGTCCTCAAATCTTTCAGACCAAGGAACTTCATCGTTCCAGTCAAGCCGCTCTGCCATCAGAGACTAGCGTTGGATCTACTCCTTACTGAGCCTGTTCTTCTGGTGGTGGTTCTTGCTGTTGCTGTTGAGGTTGGGAACCTCCACTACTTAATCTGGATACATTCTTGTAATTGTAGCCAATCGTGAATTTGAAGCCGCTCTCAGAATCCCGACTGAACATTCCGACACCAAAGGCCCAACTATCTGGATACTCCCATCCGAGCCCGAGTAACTGCTGGTCATAGTTCTTGCCATCATCCATTTCGAGGAAGAAATTCAACTCGTTGGTCTTGGCCTCAATCACTGTCAACGAAGTAGAATAGGCATCTTCCGAGGCAGATAAGCTGGCATACTCAAACTTCCACTGCAGATCTGTCGGATCACCTGAAACAATACCGAGCCCAAGACCAGCAACTGAGTAGCTATTTTCTCCTGCCTTACCATCTCGAGAGAGGAAGCTTGCATAGATATTATCGAAAAACTTCATCCCCAATCCTAAATCGCTTGTTTCATTGGAAACATCACCACTGTAGGTTCCCATCCCATAGCCAATTGCGAACGATTCACCTACTTTAAACGCACCTCGGAATCCAGTTCCATTTGTTGAGTTTGCACCCCCATCAAATGTTTCGTTAATGACAAAATCAACTTCACCTCCGGCACTTTCTCCAATTAATGAGAAACCCACATCTTGTTTGGCAACATCTCCAGCATCCAACATGTTGTAATGTAGGTTTCCAGTCTCTCTCCAGACTGCTCCAACTGGATTAATATGACTGCGATTGCTTGAAAGATAAGGAGTTGCTACCTGTGCTTGGGCAATTTCAGCCAGTCCTAATGCTGCTAGAGCGAATATCCATGCTCGCTGCAAGCGAATCTTCATAACGGTTCTCCACCTAAAGATTTTGAATGGCGATTCATTTTCCCACTGAATTTGGTTAACTACTAATTTGGCTGAGAATGCTCCCACCGGGACTCGAACCCAGAGCTTCGGATTAGGAATCCAACGTTTTATCCACTTAAACTATGGGAGCGTTTTTTTTAGAACAGACTAATCCGCGATCTTATAGTCTATTTATTTTACACTCCTTACTCTGGAAAACGTGCAATTTACTGCAATTCTACGCTACAGATTTTCTAAAATTAATCTAAATCAATTTTCTTATCAATGATTCTCCATTCTCTAATTAGCTCTACTATCTCACTTCAATTTAATCATTACATTATTAGGTGGTACTGCTATGGACTATCTTTTGAATCAAAATTGATTGGCTTTTCATCCTCAGCTAAAGTTTATTGACTAAGATATTAACTCATATCTTGGCCTACAAAATTCAGATCAAAAAAATCAACAGAAATTTTATAAGTTATTAAATTCATAAATATTTTATTTTGATAAAAATACATCTTTTAAATTAAGCAATCTATCTGAACTAAAGGCCTAAGGTATAGTATATTCAATTTTTTCATCTTAATTATGATTTCTTCGGCACTAGATAAAAATGCTATCCTGAACAAGTAGTCCCACAAATTTCCTGTGAAGAAATGTGATTAGGCGCTATTGGTAGAAAGATTCAACTTCATTACAAGAATCCGTTGGCTAAGCTGTTCTATGGAATAGTTATCCAGACAGCTAATAATCCAAATCTTATTTTTCGTTCCACACTAGGTTCTACTTATATCTTTTGAAGGGGTTAGCCTTATCAACCTTAGTAAGTATGGTGTTCAGTGCTATTGCCAAGCTTTTCCAAGTATTTTCTAGAAGATACTACGAGATAATATCTCATAGATTTTTTCCAAAAAATTCTGGTAAATAATATTTTTAGTAAAAATTCAGTTCTACTATCTCACACCATAGCTCTTTCCATAAAACTTTGCCGGGTGGGTAGTCAGGATCTTGGTAGAACTTGAACTACTCTAACTCACTGAGTCCAGATCAAGATTATGCGCCCATCTTTAGACAAAAAACACGCGCATAGTTCTGTAGTAATTTTTCTTCTGATTCTCTTGTTCAGAATAGGAAAACAGACAGAACTTCGGAATGAATGTAGCTTGAAGTCTAGTACGTATTTCTCAGGACGATACTGAGTCAATCCAGTTATCGATAGAGTAGTACTCAGAGACAGAACTAAGTAATCCCGCTATTACTGCTTGAGATGTTTTGGGCCAGTAGTCGGTGGGGATGCTTCCCGAAGAGATTTCGGTTGTGGCATCGGCAGGCGAGCACCCGAATGGTGGGCAAGCTGCGGTTCGGTCAGGCACCTCTCCTGGGTGCCTCCATTAGCATGTCAAAGACCTCATCCGTGCAGCCGAATCTTGCGCTGTCTGACGGTTTCATCATTAGCAGAAGTTTGATGCTTCTGCTGGCGCAGTTGGGCTTGCTGATCTTTCAATTGAGTCCAGCCATCGCGTAAATTCTGAGCGACTTTCAGGACTTCATCAACTATCGCAGCATCTTTTTTCAGATTTGCTTCGATAATTCGGCCAATCATGAACACATATAGGTTGCGCAGATTCTGCGCAACTTTGTTACCTTCCTCAACTCGAAGGGTGGCCAGTAGCTCGTTGACGATGTCACGGCTACGTGTCAGGTAGCGATGTGCTCCTTCGTAATCTTTTTCAGCAATTTTGCGCTGTCCCTTCCGCAAAAAACGAGACAGCCCATCGTATAACAAAATAATCAGCGACAACTGATCCGAAGTCTGGATCTTTGTCTGATTGTAATTCTTATATGGCAACTGAGCCATTCTTTCCTCTAGGAGACTGAGTTTTTAGAAACAATGATTGGAAGAAAATTTCACTGTTTCTTTTATCGGTCTCTCAAGGGAAAAACTTTAGTACTCCTTCACAAGAAAGGTGGATTTTTTAATTCAACCTCTCAAATTGATTCTCCGCTCACCCGCTTGCACTGGATTGGCTGGCTGTGGCCGTGGACTTCCTCCTAGTGCTGCCGCAGCGCGTGGCGCCATTCCTGGCTGTGTTTCCATACTCGGCTGTGGCATTGTGGCAGTAGGCTGACCAGCGCTCTTCTTGCCAATGGCAACCCAGGCTTCCCGCAATTCTATCAACAGTTTGCGGACAAGCAATGCAGGCTCAGGATTCTTGCTCATGTTTGATTCAATCAACTGCCCAAACATGTAGCTATAGAGCGAGCGCAGATTTTTGGCGACCTCACCACCTTTGTCCATGTTGAGCGAAGCCATCAACTCGGCAACAATGTTTTTACTTTTAACTAGGTGAGTGTGAGTCTTTTCCACGTTACCCAGACGCATCTGCTCCACGCCAAAGGTAATATTCTTGATCGCCCCATCATAAAGCATCACGATCAGCTTATTCTGGTCCATCGTATTGACCGAAGCCCGCTTGTAGGCGTTCTGATACTTCCCGTACGCACTCATGACTTTCCTTGGGTTGATACGTTCACAAACCTGCTCTACTACTACTCTTTCTTTCCACCACCTTTGCTGCCGTTGAGAGCAGACAACTGCTGTGTGAGATAGCTCTGCTGAGCCTTCAGACGGCCCATCGTGTTATCCAATTTGGCAAACTTGATCTGCAGGGACTCCTGCTTATTACTAATTCGTTCGTTGAGCGTCTTAATCTGCTTATCATAAGATTGAAGCTGCTCGCTCAAGTCATTTGTCACTTGCTTCAGGTCTCCTCCAGCCGGATCAGTGATTCGTCGTAAAACATCCTTCAGCTGCACCGCGATTCCCTTGGTCACCACTACGTTCGCTTCCCGCTCTCCAGTTTGGACCTGATCTGCGGGGAGGGTAATAAACAGCCTTAGGCCCTCAGCTTCACTTCCGTCTGCTCCAACCAGTAACTGTCCTCGACCCGTTGCTTCAATACCATCGATGGTACCAACCACATCTTCTCCAGTTTTGGCATCATACATTCCTAATCCTAGCCCTGAGAGACTCTTTTCCTCACCTGCTTCAATCTCTAGGGTTGACTTGGAGCCGTAGATGTCAGAGATAAACTGCAAACTTTCTTCTTTGACCTCCACTCGGATACTGCGTGTTCCTAATACTCGATCTTGGCGGAGTTGCGATTGGATCTCACGAGCTAGTGAAGCTGGTGTGTAAGTGCCTTCACGTATTTCAATGAGTTCTGAACGCTTGTTGCCACTCGAAAGATAGAAGGCATTGCTGCTAGAGTTGATCAGAACTGTACCCGGTAGCGAGCCTCCTGTTAAAGTGCCTCTAGTTGCCACCTTGCCGACTTCGACATCATATCCTTCCGGATTAATCTGTGTCTTATCAGTCAAGCCCACAAACGCTACTCCTGGCGCATCAGAATCACCGTTACTGCGAAAGACGTTGGCCACCAACTCAAAGTTTCCTGCAATTTTCTCATCCAGTTTGTTCTCATCAACAGACATAACACCTTTGTCATTGATACGAATCCCTAGAGCAAAGAGCATGTTGTCTGTCTGTGGCAAACCAGGCACTGAACGAATAGTTGTTGTTGCAATTTCATTGGTCATCTGGGCTACGTTTCGATCACTCAATAAGGGAGCTGCAGTTTGTGTCGCAGCATCGTATTTAGTCACTTCAGTCGCGGTAGCGTTAAATGTGTTGTAAGCATCGACAAAATTAATGATGCTCTCGCGGGCCACCTCCGTGTTGTCAGATACTGAAATTGTGATCGGTTCTTCACTAGAATCTAAGATTTCCATCCGAAGTCCTGGGACCAGGTCCTCAACCATGTTATTGTCCCGCCGAATCTCAAGGCCTCCACCTTCCCGAGTTGCTCCAAGCCGTAACACCAAATCCTTAGCTTCTCGAACCGTTGCTGTCGTGGCGCTGATCTCAAATTTATCACCCGCGAGTAACTCTCCTTCCCCAAGCATCAAAGACAACCCTGAATCGAAGGGGACCGCATCACCCGGCTGATAGTTGAGTCCAAAGTCGAGCTTACCCTCATCACCTTTGTCATTTTCCCACTTCACCTCCAACTCTGTCGTCACCCCAACATTTCCTCGGTCTATAACAGTGAAAGTGTAGTTCTTATTTTCACCAGACATGTAATCGCCACTGATTGCGATCGGTGCAGTACTGAAGACTTCATTACTTTGGATGCCATCGTCCAAGGAACCATAGCGACTTCTTGGCTTGCCTCCACTCTCTTCAAGAGCTTCTTCTAATTCGTCTTCGTCAAATTCATAGGGCTCAAATTTGAGGAATTCGTCAACTTTTCCTGTACTTGTCTTTCCGTTGCTTTCACCCTCTTTTTCTTGCCACCAGAAATCAACTGCTTCAGGAGCACTTTTTGGCTCTACTTGGACGGTTGCAGTGTCACCATCTGAAACCAAGCCTGCTGGAACTTTGATCGAGAGTCCATTACCAATCGAGAGAACTCCATCTCCCTTGCCACCACCAAATTCTAAGTTGAATAGTTCTTCTCCATCTTTGGCGTCATAGGCTGTTGCTGATTCAGAAGATCCTTCACCGCCAGTGCTAAAGTATGGCTCAGAGATTCGCAATTTTCCGTTCATCCCACTTTCAATGAATTCATAGTGTAGATAAAGCGGTTGTGCACCACCTACCTGACCAGAACCTTCGATACGGAAGATAACTGTGTCTTCTTCTTTGCCCGTGTATTCTCCAAAGACATACATCCCACTACCTTCAGCTCTTGACTGCCAGTCTGTTGGAGGGTCAACTCTTGCCGCACGCTCTCCTTCATCTAACCACCACATTGCTGGAGATTTTTCTGTATGCGCCTTAATTTGAAGAGAGTCACCACTGACCACCTCACCTTGGCTCAGTCGCAAGCTCAGTCCATCTGCGAGTTCCAGTGCATCCCCAGCGCGATAATTGAATTTGTTGATGCGGAATTCCCCAGTCCTACCGAGCTCATCTTCCCATGCCAGTACTACATCATTTTCACCTGGTATGACGCCAGCTTGAATAACCTGTATCGTAAAAGTGTTATCTTCTGTTCCAGTATAATCACCTGTGACTTCCGTAATCGGCGTCGAACTCATCAGATCTGCACCAAGAGCAGCATCTTCTAGTGTGCGGCGACGCATTACTCCATCCCATTCAGCCGTCTCATCATACTTGTTGCTGAAATCCAGGATTGGAGCATTTTCTTCGCTGCTTTCGAGTTTCACTTCAATCTGAATAGCTCCTCCAGCACCCTTTCGCTCACTGGTTAGCAACAATCGGAAGGGCTTATCTCCGTAGGTTTCTGCTACAAAAGCTTCCACTTCAGCTCCCGAGTCATTGATCGCGTCACGAATACCTTCTAAAGTGTTGTTTTCTTCAGTGACGTTGATGAATATCGGTGTGTCTCCATCTTCTTCACCAACTTGAATCTTGACCACACCGGTCCCAAAGACTGCATCCTTACTTTCAAATCCTGGTGAATTCAGTTGATGTGCAGTGGCAATTGAATCAACAGAAATGGTTGTCTTACCTGGATCTGCAGAAGCTCCTCCAGTAACTGTCACGATGTCTGGCTTGCTGGAGGTGATCTTCTTAGCCTCCCAAATATCTTTTCGGTCCAGAGAATCAACAGTGTCTTTGAGCTTGTTGATTTCTGTTTGCAGCGCAGCCCAAGCATCCACTTGTTGGAGTTTTTCTTCCTTGCGCTGCTCTACTGGCTGTAGTCGACGTTTTTCAATCTTGATGAAGCGGTCAATGATTTCAGAGGTGTTGAGCTTTGAGCCCAATCCCATGACCGCATTCGGGTTCATCTCTGCCAAGAGACCTCCCTAATCTGTATGGGTGAGTGTGTCAGTAGCCACTGGCTCTGACAGGTGTCGCATCTTGCGACTGATTGTGGGCTCATTCGACACTCGCTGTCAACTACTCTTGTATGGGTGAATTCTCACCGGCTTAGTTCAAAATGTTGTTTCTGCATCAGGCTCGCTCCAACAAGGTCAGAACCGACTGTGGTACCTGGTTGGCTTGAGCCAGCATTGCTGTACCAGAAGACATTAGGATCTGGTTGCGTACCAGACTACTCATCTCTTCTGCCATATCAGCATCAGCCAATGTAGACTCTGCGGAAACAAGGTTTTCTCGGGTCACTCGCAAACTGCTCAGGTTCGATTCCAAAGCATTTTTCTGGAAAGAGCCTAGATCTCCTCGTAAACTAGAAATCTCACTAACTGCGACATCGATTAGTTTCAAGGCATCTTGAGCTGAATCAACATCCAAAACCTCAATATCATTCAAGCTACGGAATTGGCTGTCATTGTCGATATTCCGGGCCAGCTTGGTTGGACTAATGCTCTGGATAGAGATCTTCCGTTGTTGCCCCTCACTAGGTCCGACCTGAAATGCCAAAGATCGTTGAGAAACATGTACGTAGCCATCGATGTCCTCTCCAACCATTTCACCGCGCTCCATCTGGCGTAGCAGAGTTCCAGCAATTTTGTTTTCACGGCGGTTGAAGACTTCATAAATAATGTCGTCAGGTTCCCCACCATAACGAACTGTCACACCTTCTCCGACTGTGCCAGGAGCTGCACTCAATAATTGCCCACGTCCAACAGCCGGCTCTCCACCATCAAATTCGGGGTTGCCTCCGATTGTTCCTTCAACGTCACGTCCAGGGATAGCAGTTACCGCCTTATTGGCCGGTGTATCCATATTGAAGAAATCATCAATCTCTGTGGTGACTGTAAAGTTTGGCTCACTACCATACTCTCGGTGACGAATGACAATCACTTCTTCATTAGCTAATTTATTAAATTCACTAAGAATTTCCTCACTGGGATACTGCTCAAGCTGGTTCAAGACATCTTCCAAGTTGTTGAAGTCAGAGAGGGTCTCACCCAATGTATCCAATGGTTTGTAGACCATGACTTCGAGATTCAGACCAGCCTGGTCAATCTGGCGTTGCATTTCGTTGGCAACAAGTTGCTGCAGAGCTAGTTCTGTCCTTTCCTTAAACCCAGGCTCTCGACTTGTATTTGCAGCCTGTAGCAAGCGCTCAACATCCCGATAGAGATCCAAATTGTCTTTGACATTGACTTCTACAGTCCGGCCACCTTCACTAATGACGAAGGACTTGTAGATATCTTCCATCGCTAAGGTGTCTTCGGCAACAGCCATGGCACGAGTCGCAGGCTGAGTGATATTGATCTTGTAACCTTCAGCTGGAGAAGCTTTTGTAAATTCCTTGGCTTCCACGAAGTCCATTCCATCGCCTACTGCAACACCACTGACGGAGTTGCTGCCATCTAACAAGGTACGGGTTCCAAACTGAGTATTTTTGGAGATGTTGCTCAAGGTTACCAAAAGATTTTCAATTTCACCCTGATTGGCCTGCAACATCTTTTCATCGTTGGTTGCTTCGTTGGCGGAGTGTACTGCAAGTTGGCGGAGATTGATGAGAATGGAGCTAACTTCACTCAGAGCACCTTCGGTGGTCTGCATCATAGAGATGGAAGTTTCGGAATTTCGAATCGATTGTTCCAGGCCGGTAATTTGCGCCTTCATCTGTTCTGAAATCACTAGTTCTGCTGGGCCGTCAGCTGCTCTATTCAATCGACGCCCTGAGGAGAGGCGCTCTAGATTGCTGCTGAGTTCTTTCTCGGTGTGATTCAGATGGCGCAAGGCGTTTAGTGCTGCGACGTTTGAATTGACCCGAAGTGCCATTGAGATTCCTGACTCAAAAAGGGAACGACGAAAACGAAATCCATTTGTGATTATTATCGACGCCAGAGAAAATTTCTTTAGCGTTTTTTGGCCCGGCGCTTCCGATGCACTGAATGCCTGATGAACATATCGACCAGTGCTTGGATTTCTTTAGTCTTTTTTTCTTCTCTCAGATCCTTTTGTTTTCCAGAAAATGCCACCTGTCGAATTGTCTCAGTTCCAGAACGCCTTGCTCACCTGGTTTGTAGAGCACCAACGAGATCTCCCCTGGCGAAAAAACTACCCAGCTTACGGAGTCTGGATCTCTGAGATGATGCTGCAGCAGACCCGGGTGGCAACCGTCCTTGACTACTATGACCGCTGGATAAAAGCTCTACCGAGTATCCTATCTGTAGCCGCAGCAGACGAAGCCACGATTCTCAAACTCTGGGAAGGTCTTGGTTACTACGCACGGGCTCGTAACATTCATCGTGCAGCTAAACAAATCTGTGAACAGCACGCAGGTGAATTTCCCAATGACTATGAGGCTATTCGGCAGCTTCCTGGAATTGGCCCCTACACCGCTGGAGCGATTACAAGTATTGCTTTCGAGCAAGATCGTCCCGTTGTTGATGGCAACGTGATCCGTGTACTTTGTCGGTTGCTCAATCTAGATGCCGATCCAAAAGCTGGCTCCACCCAAAAAAAACTTTGGCAAGTGGCCACTGATTGGCTCCCAAAAGGACATGCCCGCAACTTCAACCAAGGATTAATGGAGTTAGGAGCAACAGTCTGTCACGTCCAGCAACCGAGTTGTTTGCTCTGTCCGATACAGCCGCACTGCCAAGCATATGTTCACCAGACCACAGAAATGATTCCACGTCGTACTCAACGAAAAGCACCCATCCCTGTAACAAAAGCTGTGCTGGTACTCGTGTGCGAGAATCAAGTACTACTGCGACGCCCAGAACAAGGTTTAATGCAGGGTCTTTGGGCTTTTCCAGAAACCCTCGTAAAAGAGGAAGAGCCCTTGGTCGAGTTGCAGGCCGAATGGCAGCGCTGTAATCGGCCTGACTTCCAACTACAAACAAATTGGCCTACCTTGACTCATGCCTACACAACTTTCCTAGCGACCCTGCATCCTTTTTATTGTACGCTGACATCTATTCATGCTGATTTCCCATTGGAGGCAGAGGAACAGTGGCATCCTCTGCAAAGGCTACCAAAACTTGCCATGGCCAACGCGCATGGACGCTTACGTCAAAGCCTGCTGAATCAAAATTGATCAGGACTTCCCATGACATTTCTGGAGTTACACCAGCATTTGGAAGAGAGAGAATTTCGGCTACGCTGGGAACGTGGCAGCCAACGTACTTATTATAAGGAGAGAGCAAAGTGGCTCATTCGTCTAGATTACCGACCCAAGCAAAGTGTCCCGCAGGGAATCAAACAATATCTGTTAGATCTACTGTTTCGAGAAGACCATGCTTGATCTCCCCTACAGTCTGATCATCGAAGCTACTGAAGATCCGATCATCTTTGGATTTTTCTCAGAGGAACTCTCCGGATTCACAGGAGTAGGACACTCGATTGAAGACTGCCTGTATAAGGCACGCTGGGGAATGCAGGATCACGTTGCTCTATTACGTGACCAGGGACTACCCGTCCCCCCCCCAAACCCAGACCCTCAGGTGTTGATTCGCAATGAAACACCACAACTGCTGGCCTAATCGAGCCACTTTTAAAACAACCATAGATGGCACAATTGAAACGTTTCTTTCGAAAACCGACACTGACCAGCCTCTCTAAAACCTGCGGCTGAGCGGCCAAACTCAACCCGGTCGGGTTGAAAAACCTGCTCTCTTCCTTGCCGCAGCAAACTGATCCAAATCTGCTGGTTGGTTTTGAAACAAGTGATGATGCTGGGGTCTATCAACTCAACGATACCCAAGCGATAGTCACTACAGCTGACTTTATCACTCCACCCACCGATGATCCGCGACTCTTTGGTCAGATTGCTGCGGCAAATGCCCTCAGTGACGTGTATGCGATGGGGGGACAGCCACTCACGTGCTTGAACCTGCTGGCTTTCCCAGCCAACAAACTTAGGCAAGAGATCCTACACGGCATTATTGCGGGGGCGGCAGAGAAAATTTTGGAAGCTGGAGCTGTGTTAGCAGGAGGGCACAGTATCGAAGATGAAGAACCCAAGTTTGGCTTGGCAGTTACCGGGGTGGTTCATCCTCAAAAAATCTGGAGGAACAATGGGGCACGAGTCGGCGATGTACTGTTACTGACCAAGTCTCTGGGTAGTGGAGTTTTGCTAAATGCCAATCTGAAGGGCTGGGTCAGCCAGGAAGCAATCGAAGAGTGTTTTCGGCAGTTGGCAATACTCAATCGGGTGGCTGCCGAGACACTACAAGCCTTCAATGTTCACGCAGCAACCGACATCACTGGATTTGGACTGGCCGGCCATGCACTAGAGATCGCTCAAGGCTCTAAGGTGACAATCGAAATCGAGACTAAAAAATTACCTTGGCTACCAGAAGCAGCAGTCATGTATGAACGTGGAATGACCACAGGGACTAACCAAGCTAATCGTAAACTGGTGGAGGATGATGTTGAATTCCCAGCTCAGCAAGTGATGCAGGAACTGCTGGTTGACCCACAAACCAGTGGAGGTTTATTGGTTAGTCTGCCCGCTGAAGAAGCAGAAAGAGCTATGAACCAACTCCACGAAGCTAGAGTACCAAACGCTTGCTTGATCGGACAAGTCATCCCTAGAGGTGACAAGGGAATTCGATTTCTCTAATTGAAGTAATATCTCATCTGAAGCCAAAGTATTCATTAAACAATACAATACTATGTTTTTCACGAACACAGAATAAATCTTCATCCAGAGAGCCCATAATGAAAATCATGCTGAAGCCCTTCGCAATGCTACGAGAATCCCTGCCACCCGAAGCAAAAAACCAAGAATTGGAAGCTGGAAGTACCGTTGCTGATCTGCTGGCGAAATTACAGCGTAACCATCCTGTGCTGAAGCCAGTGCTCCAATGCACGAGAGTCGCCTACCGGGATACGTATTTGGTTGGTGATGAAGTCTTGGAGGAAGGAGGAGAGTATGCTTTGATTCCGCCGGTGAGTGGCGGTTGAGAATTGGAGGGAGGTGCCGACTTTGTTAACGGCACCTGAAATATGATTAGCGCTTGGAGAACTGATAGCTTTTGCGGGCTCCAGGTCGTCCGTATTTTTTACGTTCCACCGCTCGAGCATCGCGTGTCAGAAATCCTTCTTTCTTCAATTGAGGGCGTAGTTCTTCACTTGCTTCCAGCAGAGCCCTTGAGATGCCGTGCTTGATAGCACCCGCCTGTCCTGACAAACCACCACCACTGACGTTAATGAAAATATCAAATTGATCACTGTTTTCAGTCAGTTCCAGGGGTTGTCGAACCACCATTTGCAGAGTACTTCGGCCGAAGTACTGAGCGAGGGGAACTTTATTGACCAGAATGTTGCCTGTACCCGGTCGCAGATAGACACGAGCAATGGAAGATTTTCGACGGCCAGTGCCGTAGTACTGCACAATTGCGTTCATAAACGACTCAAATTTCTAACGGTTTGGGTTGCTGAGCCAGATGGGGATGAGCCGATCCTGCGTAAACCTTGAGGCGGCGCAACATTCCACGGTTGAGGGCATTTTTGGCCATCATTCCCTTGACGGCTCGCTCAATCAAGGTTTCTGGCTTGCGGGCTTGTAATTCTTCGAAACGCGCAGACTTTATTCCACCTGGGTAGCCCGTGTGATGATAGTACATCTTCTTCATGCTTTTCTGACCGGTCACCTGAATTTTTTCCGCGTTGACCACGATCACGAAATCCCCGACATCACTATGTGGGGCGAACACGGCTTTGTGCTTACCGCGTAGTGCACAGGCAATCTGTGTAGCCACTCGTCCCAGGGTTTCCCCCTCGGCATCGACGATCCACCAGTTGCGCGGATACTTATCGCCGGCTACGTCTTCTTTGCGTACGAACGGAGTCCTCATAACTTTCATCTCAAACGGAAGCAGCGGCTTCCCTCAGGAGAGCCAGAATATTTGGTAAACATCAAATGATATGGAAGCTTGGCTGCGAATGCAAGGATTTTTGTATCAAGCAGCCGTACTTTGCAGCATTTCTGCTCCGATTACCACGTTGCGTCCAGCTTCCTTACCCTGGTAAAGGCATTCATCTGCGCGCTTGAGCAACATATCTACGTTCTCAGCATCGAAGGGATAAGTGGCAACCCCAAAAGTTGCGGTCAGGTTGCCCGACGGTTGCTGTTCCTGGTAGGGGATTTCTTCTTCCTCCACTGCCTGGCGCAATTTTTCAGCAATCTTGAGGGCTGCTGGTTTATCACATTTTGGCAGGAGCACGACGAATTCTTCACCACCGAAGCGAGCTGCCAAGTCACCACGCCGCACACTGCGTTTGAGGATTGCCGCAATCGAAGCCAACACCACGTCTCCCATCTGATGACCATGGGTGTCGTTATAGTGTTTGAAGTTGTCGACATCAGTGATGATCAACGAGAAGGGCTGACGCTCCTCCGGATACAGCGTGACCAGCGCGTCCAGGAACTCATCCATACGCCGCCGATTGGCCAGGTTGGTCAGCCGGTCGGTATCGGCTGCATGCTCCACCTGCTCCAGTTCCCGTTGTCGATAATAGGCCACCTTGAAAGCAGAAAGCTTGTGCCGCAGATCGAAAGTCGAGTAGGGACGACCAAGAAAATCCCCAATACCCATTTGCGCAAGCTTCTCACGATTGCTTTCATCGTTGCACCACTCACTGACTGCAAAAACAGGACAGTTGTGCAAACCCACTGACTCACCGAGGGCTTCGAGTAACTCCTGTTCATCATGGTAGTCATGGTTATAAAGTGGATCGAGAATGATCAGATCAAAGCGCCGCTCAGCTGGAGTCTCAATGAATTCCTTAGGGCTGGCGTATTCGACAATCTTCATTTCTTTCCAGAGTGTACTCAGGGTACCTCGGATCACTCGTCGCTCGCGACTATCGATATCTACAATCGCAATGCAAGGTGGCGTGGCATTTCCTTGAGGACGAGCATTCCGTCGCAATTTGGCCTGGGCTTCTGTAATCCGCAGTTTTTCCGCAAGAATACTGGCAAAGCTGAGGTAAATTGCTGGAATGTGACTCATCTCTTCGGCCACACGAAACACATCATTCGGGAACGCAAGCACACGGGAGTCAACCTCGGCAGTGACGGTCATGGTACGAGCTTCTGGCGAGAGAATTGCCTGCTCTCCCACTACATCTCCCGGTGATTCCAGGCGAGAAATGAACTCTCCCTGCGAGGTAACCATCAGCGAACCATGGAGCAGGATGTACATTTCGGGAGGGTCCTTGTCACCCTCGTGCACCAGCTGCTCATCCTGAGACAACATCACAAGCTGTGACAGGCGCAGCATTTCCAGCAGCAGTTTCATCGGAATCTTGCGGAAGTAGCGACGATCTTTGATCGCCTCAGAGAACAAGTACAGTTCCGTGTGCTCTTCCTGGCGCAACATTGGTATGCGGTTCATGCGATACTCAAGAATCTAGGAACAGGTCGTATACAGAAAGATGAAAAAAATGAAAAAACATGCCACGATTCCCAACTAATCGCAAACCCTTGGAGACAAATCATGCTTTCAATAGCTGGATTGCTGATTGCCCCAGGATTGATGTGGGGATGGTTATTCTATCGTCTACACCGTTACCAGCGAGCCAGTCTGCGACGATTGGCCGCGCTATTCGTTGGTGGAATGTTCTGTGGACTGATTGCTCTGTTGCTCAACCACAGCGTTGAGAAGTACACGCTTTTTTGGCCTGGAGCCGAGGAAACATTCACCTGGATGGATCAAGACTGGCCACTCTACAAGGCTGGTTTCTGGATGCTAGTCGGGTTTAACGAGGAAACCGCCAAGTTACTTGTACTGTTGTTGCTCAGCTTTCCCACCCGGCATCTGCGTGAGCCCTTTGACGGCATCCTACACGGTGCAGTAGTCGCGCTAGGTTTTGCGACGTTAGAAAATGGCTTCTATCTTCAGCAGTATGGAGTAGGCGTTGTGGCAACTCGGACTGTAGTGACTCTTCCGGCTCACGCCTTCATGAGCGTGCCTCTGGGTTACTTCGTTGCCAAAGCTCGCCTTAGTCAGCTTCAGGGAGCAGATACTGCAGCCGTCACTCGCTTATTGCTGGGAGGTTGGCTGATTGCCGCTGTACTCCATGGGACTTATGATCTCCTGCTCTCTTTTGGCTTCTCCAAGTGGGCCTACGCACAGATTGCACTGATGGGACTTTTCAGTCTATGGCTGGGGGTAAGCAATTGGCGCC
>Ga0209631_10003355_pt1 | contig 18491 bp, 21 predicted proteins | sample COG_08_FD_184752 | JGI IMG/M metagenome (GOLD analysis project Ga0209631, IMG submission 184752) | Pelagic Microbial community sample from North Sea - COGITO 998_met_08 (SPAdes) (version 2) | ecosystem: Environmental > Aquatic > Marine > Neritic zone/Coastal water | place: Helgoland, sampling...
ATCCGGTGAAACAGGGAATCGACGGCGACAAATTCCCCAACCTCATGCGCTGGCGCGACAAGATGTGGGCCCGCCCGCAGGTTCTCGCAGCACTCGAAACCCTGAAGGACAATGGCCGCAAGGATAATTCCTTTACCGACAAGGGCTGGGAGATGATGTACGGCAAGACGCAGGCGTCACAGGGGAACGCGGCGGAATAGCTTTTCGCTGCTGCACTCCGCCTGACGGATGATTGATCTTTACACCTACCGCACCTCGAACGGCCGCAAGGCATCGATCATGCTCGAGGAATGCGGGCTCGATTATGCCCTGCATATTGTCGATATCACCAGGGGTGAGCAGGGTGAGCCGGCTTTTCGGATAATAAATCCGAACGGGCGCATACCTGCAATCGTTGATCGGGAGGGGGCGGGCGGACCGGATAGTGCGCCGCTGGTACTGTTCGAATCCGGTGCGATCCTGTTGTATCTCGCCCAGAAGACGGGATTGTTCCTGCCGGAAGATGAAAAAGACCGGTGGCGGGCGATCCAGTGGCTGATGTGTCAGATGGGCGGCGTCGGTCCGAATTTCGGGCAGGCGTTCCATTTTCTCCATCAGCACCCGGAAGATGTGCCGGACGAGGCGATTGAATATGGCCGGTCGCGGTACGGCGCCGAGGTCACTCGCCTGTGCAATGTGATGAACGCGCGCCTTGCAGAGGTGGCGTTTCTGGCCGGAGACGATTATTCGGTTGCCGACATTGCGACCTATCCGTGGGTCGCGCTGCATAAATGGTTCGATCTGGACCTTGCTGCGTTGCCGCATCTTCGGCGATGGTACGATGAGATCAAAACGCGGCCGGCCATTCGTCGGGGGATGGATGTCCCGACCCGCGATCAGATAGAACACCATGCAAACGACCATAAAGGAGAGAAAAGTTGATCGATCTTTATAACTGGCACACCTCGAACGGTCGCAAGCTGTTCATCATGCTTGAAGAGCTGGGTGTCGATTACAACACCCATGTGATCAATATCGGCAAGGACGATCAGTTCACGCCGGAATTCACGGCGATCAATCCGAACGGCAAGATACCGGCAATGATCGATCAGGACGGGCCCGGCGGAGAGCCGTTTGCCCTGTTCGAATCCGGCGCGATGTTGATGTACCTGGCCGACAAGTACGGAAAGTTCCTGCCGCCCGTCGATGACGTCCGGAACCGTTATGTCACGATCCAGTGGCTGATGTTCCAGATGGGCGGCGTGGGGCCGATGTTCGGTCAGGCGCATCATTTTCGCCGGGCGCAGACCCAGGTTGAATACGGGATCAAGCGCTATACGACTGAAGCACGGCGTTTATGGGGTGTGCTGGACGGTCATCTCGCCGGCAGCGCATTCATGCACGGTGATTATTCGATAGCCGACATGGCGATCTATCCGTGGACGGCGCGGTATGACTGGCAGGGCGTGGCGCTGGAAGAATTTCCAAACGTGAAGCGCTGGTTCGAGGCCGTCGGCGCCCGGCCCGCGGTCGCGAAAGCGATGGCGATTAATCTCGCAGAGGCTGCCTGACCCGGTTAACCCCGGAGACGGCAGGGAGCCGGTGACAGGGTCAGTGCGCGACGACGCCTGACGCGTCGCGCCGGCCTTTCTGGGCGGGGACTGCAGTCATCAGTCCGCGCAGTTCGCGGCGACAGCTTTCAAGCTGGGACATCTCCCGCTGATCTTCCCGATCGCTCACCTGCATGTAGCTGAGCTTTACTTCGACAAGATCGAGCAGCGTTTCTACCGTGCGTTTCGATATGGACATCTTCGAATACCGTTTACTGGTTTACGTCGATGCGATTTTCGGCTCGTCATGCTTAACAATGGGTGAATCCCGATGATGTTTTATTAAGGGAAATTCAACCGTGATCTGTTTTCATCCCCGCAGTCGGCATATTGCGACCGGCAGGAGGAACATGCGATGGCGACGGTACAGATCGACGGGCTCGGCCCGGACTATGAAAGCGTTAGCGGCACATTGGCCATAACGCGGAGGCTCAGCGACAAGGTGCTGGCTGCGTTTAACCATGCCTATGCCACTGGTGAGTTGGAAGTTGCCGCCAAGCTTCGGACGGTGCTTAAGATCACGGAATCCAAGCGCCCGAAGGGCGACAAGCGCGGTGGGTATGATGCGACGGCCCATGCCGATCTGTGGGTCGGCTTTGTCGAGGCACGCAACACTTACAAGGTCTTGTGCGAAAAGAAGGCTGCCAAGGCGGCGGATCTCGAATCCGCCCAGGAAAAGATGAAATCTGCCTATCGCGCCTGGAGTGAAATCTAGACGTTGGAATAAAACGAACCCGTTCATTTATCTGTTCGCCTTGCCCGTGAACAGGGCGTAAACTTTCCCTAACAGGCCGATCAAGGCTCTTTCAGGGGAAGAAAAATGAAAAATTATCTGGATGGTGGCGAAGCAATTGTCGAAGCGTTTCGGCGCCTTGATATCGATTATGTCATGGCCTCCCCCGGGTCGGAATGGGGCTCCGTCTGGGAAGCTTTCGCCCGCCAGGGTGCTGATAAAGCCGATGGTCCGACCTATCTGAGCTGCGCGCATGAAACCCTGGCTGTTAATCTGGCCATGGGCTACAGCGTGATGACGGGGCGGATGCAGGCGGTGATGCTGCATACCGGTGTCGGCCTGCTGCAGGGATCGATGGGCATTGATGCCGCGAACCGCCAGGGCGTGCCGATGATTGTCGTTTCCGGCGAATCCCTCACCTATAGCGAACAGGAAGGGTTTGAGCCCGGCCCGCAATGGCAGGGGCTTTTATCCGTGGTCGGCGGCCCGGCAAACCTGGTGCAGGCGATCACCAAGTGGTCACAGGCTGTCAGCAGCCCGTTCACGCTGCATGAACAGCTCATTCGCGCCGGTGAAATGGCGCAGCGTTCGCCTGCCGGCCCGGTCTATATGTCGGTGCCGATTGAGACGATGTTGCATGACTGGACGCCGCCTCAGAACCCGCGGACCGTGCCAAAGCCTGTACTGCCCGTGCCGCCTGTTTCCGAGATAGAGCGGGTCGCGGATATGCTTCTTGCCGCGAAAAACCCGGCCATCGTTGCCGAATCCGTTGGCCGTGATCCTGCTGGCTACGATGCCACGGTCGAATTGGCGGAACTGCTCGCAATTCCTGTGTCGGAGTGCCGTTGGCTCGACTTTACGAACTTTCCCAAGGAACATCCGCTCTATCAGGGGATGGGAGAGCTCGACTATCTGCAGGATACCGACGTGGTTCTGACGCTCCGCGCCCGCGCCCCGTGGACGCCCGCGAGCGCCAAGCCCGCAAACGCTACGATCGTGAATATCGATGAGGCGCCGTTCCGGCCTCACATGGTGCATCAGAGCCTTCAGGCCGATGTGTTCCTCGAAGGAGACGCGGTCGCAACGCTTCGGGCGCTGATTGCCGCGATCCGCGAGCGGGGCGTCGATTCCGCTGTCGTGGCGGAACGCCAGGCGCGCTGGTCCAAGGGGCACGATGCGCTGGTTGCCGACAAGAAGGCGGATATCGACGCGGCCCTTGCCAAGGAGACAATCTCGCCCATCGGGCTCTGCGCGACCCTGGGCGATGTGTTGCCCGACGACACGATCTATATCGACGAGACCATCACCAGCCGGCCGGTGATCGTTAAATATCTCGATTTCAAGGGGCCGCTCAGCTTCTTCAGTGTCGCATCCGGCGGGTTGGGGCAGGGGCTGGGCCTGGCGCTCGGCGCCAAGCTGGCGATGAAAGACAGGCCGGTGGTCTCGGTCATCGGCGATGGCTCGTTCATGTACAACCCGGTCACACAGAGCCTTGCCCTGTCGCAGCACAAGGACATTCCGATCATGATCGTGGTGTTCAACAATGCGGGCTATTCGGCCATGCGCAAGGAACACCACGCGTATTATCCCGATGGCGTTGCTGCAGCGTCAAATGCGTCGGTTGGTCACGACATAACGGATGTGGACTATGCCGAACTCGGGAAGCCGTTCGGGTTTTACGGCCGCCGGGTTGAGGCACTGGCAGATCTGCCGGGCGTCCTGAAAGAGGCCTATGCGGCTACGCAGGAAGGCCGTACCGCCATTGTGAATGTCATTCTGGACGAAGGTGCGCCGGCCAGGCGCTGAGGGCGTCATCGGCGCAGGGTGCGCCTGTGATCGGACGGGCGCGCGCCGCCAATCTGCCGAAACGTTGATCTAGGGCTCAGGGCCGCCAATGGCGACACCGACAGAATCCGTCTCTAATAAATATGCGAATCATTCGCATTTGCATTGACAGGTTTTTCGATGACCTGTAATTTTTTGCTCTGGTTCCAGAGTTGAGAAGTGCTCCCGAGAGCCGGTATCCACCAAAAAAGCTCTTCTGGAGGCATTAAATGACTGACGTTCGAGACCCTGATATTTCCGACAGCCCACCCCGATCCATGGAGGCGCTCGGGTTTGCGGATCAATTTCTGGTATGGAGCGTGCGGGTCTGGGCGCAGTCGAACAATCCCGATGGCACGGACCCCAGTCACTACTACAAGCTGATGCGCGAGGCTTTCGCGAAGGCCGGCCTCAAGGACACGCATCTCGTGTTCGACCGCTTTATGACCCTGTTCACGGCATCGCTGAAAAGGCCGCTGGCGTTTCATGCCCCGAATTGCAGCTGCCTGAGCCGCGAAGAGCTGTTCTTCGTGTGCCTGGTTGCCGATGCGCAGAATGATATGTTGCCGCGTGCCCTTGGGAACCTCGAAACCTACATTGCGGCGACGGGCGTTCGCCTGACTATGAATGCGTTGATGGAATTTTCTCAGGATTTTGCCCGGGAGGGCTTTCTATTGGAGCAGGTTCCAGATCTCGAAGGGCCGGAGGACGAATTCCGCCCCGGCGCACCGCGTGAAGATATGGCCAATGTAACTGTGCACTAAATGATTCACCGTTGGTTTGGCCCCCCAAACAACTGAAACAACCGAAACTGCCGGTGCGAATGACGTCAGGTCCGGCGAACCGTGCGCATCTAGCGAGCGTATGGAAGCGGCCCGGTCCGGCTTGCCCGGTGCCCTCAACGGGCCTGGTCCCGTCGCATTGCCGGGCCGGTGGGCGATCAAATATTCCATGCCGGACGTGGGTGCGGCGGCGACGCGATGAACGTGCCGGATTCGATTGACAGGCCTGCCGCTGCTCGGCTACACCCGCTTCTGCATACAGCGTGTAAACGATACCACTCCCCGGCGGAGAGGTGGCCGAGTGGCTGAAGGCGCTGGTTTGCTAAATCAGTATGCGGGTAACCGTATCGAGGGTTCGAATCCCTCTCTCTCCGCCAATCTTCTGTCCACTAATGTTCGCGGACGTTCAATAACACCATATAAAACAACACTTTAATGCACTTCTTGTCTGGCTGTATCTGCTGGAACGTGCTACAATCCAATCCTGTTCATGGGTAGATTTATGGGTAGGATTATGGCGCATGGCATAAACAGGCTGTCAGCTAGAGCCGTCGAAACCGCCAAGAACTCTGGTCTAATCGCTGACGGGGGTGGCTTATACCTTCAAGTTTCTAAATCGGGGGCTAAATCCTGGTTATATAAGTTCATGCTTAATGGGCGGTCACGGGAAATGGGGTTAGGGTCGTTGAAGGCGGTAAGCCTGGCGAACGCCCGCGAAAAGGCCATACTCTGCCGTTCCTCACTGGCAGACGGTATTGACCCGATTGAAGCCCGACAAGCCGACCGTAGCAGGGCCACAGCAGCGGACCAGAAGACCATCACTTTCGAGGATGCCGCGGACGCCTATATAGCGGCCCATGAATCCGGTTGGAAAAATGCCAAGCACACGTCTCAGTGGCACAATACCCTTCAAGCAGATGCTTATCCTGTTGCGGGCCGACTTTTAGTATCGGACATTGACACCGCGGTAGTGATGCAAATTTTGCGCCCAATTTGGGCTCTTAAACCCGAGACCGCTGGACGGCTGAGAGGCCGAATTGAGAGAATTCTGGACTGGGCGACTGTCAGTGGCTATCGGCAAGGGCAAAACCCTGCCCGATGGCGAGGGCATCTCGATAATCTTCTCCCTGCAAAATCCCGAATCCACAGTGTTCGGCATCACCCCGCTATGCCCTACCAAGAAATCGGAGACTTCATCCTTCAACTTCGGGAACGGGACGGGATAGCTGCACAGGCGCTCGAATTTCTTATCTATACCGCAGCCCGAACCTCTGAAGTGCGCGGCGCTTCCTGGGATGAATTTGATTTAGACCTCGGCATTTGGACAATTCCTGGTCCGCGGACCAAGGCCAGGAAGGAACACCGGATCCCTTTGGCAGAGCGTCCACTTCAAATCGTTAGGGATCTGCACGGCGTTACTCCTGAGGACTTTGTCTTCCCCGGAGGAAAACCGGGGAAGGCGCTCAGTAATATGGCCCTGCTTTCAGTTTTAAGGCGTTTGGAGATCAAACAAACTGTTCATGGCTTCCGGTCCTCTTTCCGGGACTGGGCCGCAGAGCAGACCCAGTTCCCGCGGGAGGTCGCCGAGCAGGCATTAGCTCACACGATCGGAAATAAGGTAGAGGCGGCCTATCTGCGAAGCGACCTATTTGAGAAACGGCGCCATTTAATGAATCTGTGGGCAGGTCATCTTGGTTCTCGAACCGGTGAGGTCCACGCCTTTAGTTCCCTGGATAGAGTGGCCGGCAATGGTTGAGAAAAAGAATGCTCCGACGAATGAAGCTGCGATCGGAATTGCTCAGATTTGGGAGCCATACCAAAGTCCCCAGACCCTAGAAGATTTTGTTGTCATTGCCCTGGAAAGGGGTGGGCTTAAGGAAGTTGTTCAAATTTTACGGGATTATCACGGATATAAAGAAGTCAAAAGGGCCGTGATGGAGCTTACCACGAGGGATCCCTTGGATCGTTTTACGCAGGCCCACCGGCACGCCGTGGAAATTTATGCGAAGCAGCATGGCCTGACCCCGGCGAACCTCATGGTTGATATTGTCGGAAGACAGGAACGCGCGGATGCCAAGGGGGCCGAGCGATACAAGTTACGCAAGGCGCGTGAATTTATGGAAAACGACGAGAACGCTTTTGCTGGTGCGAGAGCATTGGCCAGCCAGTGGGAGGACAACCGCCCCAAAGACCGAGATCCGACTGCTTATATGAAAGAGGTCTACCGGAAGTTACCCCCCCACTAGTTACCTCCGATAGGTAGTTTTAAATTTGGGTCCTTACATACTTTAGGAGGTCCCAATGACCACGCCATTGTTGCACTCGATCCAGTCCTCAACCCGGATATTGGGGATAGGACGCTCCAGCCTGTATGGCCTTATTGCCGAAGGAAAGATCTACACAGTAAAAATCGGGCGCCGAACCTTAATCCCTGATCGGGAGATCCGGCGATATGTTGAAAGCTTGGTCACGCGCCATGATGAAACGCCCCTAGCTGGTGCGGGGAAATGAGCGCCGGCTTTGCGAACATTGCTGAGAGCCTCCTCAACAATGGGTACACACCGATTCCGGTCGTGGCGGGACAGAAGCGGCCCGCCATCAAAAATTGGTGCGATGTAAGTTATGCAGAAACCCCCCTATTATTCGGGGAGCTTTGTATTAAGTACCCGAATTCCTCTACCGGCATCGTGCTTGGTGAGGTCTGCGTCGTCGACATTGATGTGCTCGACCCAGAGGTGGCGGGGCGCTGCCGTAATATTGTTACCGCCGTGCTCGGTGAGGCCCCGTGCCGCTTTGGCAGATCACCTAAATCGGCTCTGTTTTTCCGAGTCCACGGAGCCCCTTTCAAAAAAAGGGCTACCCAAAGCTACAAAATTGGCGAGCTGAAAGCGCAGGTGGAAATTCTCTGCGACGGCCAACAAGCCGTGATATCCGGCATTCATCCAGATACACAAAAGCCGTACTACTGGAGCGAGAAAGACCTGCTTGAGACCCCACTCTCGGAGCTTCCGGAGATCACCCGCGCCGGCGCCGAAAACTTACTTCAGACACTGGAGGCAGAGCTAGCCACGGCGGCCTGTGGGAATAAAGAGAAACCAACGGGCTCGGCAAAATCCCGCGAGGGGCGAAACGGCTTTCTTTTTTCCGAGGGCTGTGCCCTTCGGGCGGAAGGTGCAGATGATGAGGCTATTCGCGCCGAGCTCGAAGCTCTCAATCTTGCAGCGACGGTTGAGGATCACCCAAACTTCGCTGATGGCCCCCTGTCTGACACTGAATTGGGTCAAGTCGTCACCTCAGTTTTGAAATTTGAAGCGACTGATCCCCGCGAAGAAGAACAAGAGCTGATCAAGCGGATGAACCGAAAGCACGCCGTGGTCATGGTCGGTGGCAAATGTGTAATCGCGAACGAGGAATTCGACCCCAGTTGGGGGTACGACACGGTAACATTTTCCTCGGAAGCAGATCTGATCCGCAGGTATGCCAATCGGCGGGTGGGGCACGGTAAGAGTCAAACCACTGAAGGGCGGGCTTGGCTAGCACATCCGGATCGGCGCCAATTGGATGGGGTCGTTTTTGCGCCAGGCGAGGAAACACCGGGCTATCTCAACCTAGACACAGGCTTCGCGGTGGAGCCGCGTCACGGCGATTGCTCTTTATTTCTTGATCACGTGCGAAACAACATATGTAGGTGTGATGAAGATCTGAGCGATTACCTTTTGGCTTGGATGGCAGACTGCGTACAAAACCGGTCCCGGCGGACGGGTATATCCGTTGTGTTGAGGGGGCGGCAGGGTACAGGCAAAGGTGTTTTGTGTAGCCAATTCGGCGCCCTTTTTGGGCGACATTTCATTCAAGTTACGCAAGCCGGGCACCTGACCGGTAACTTCAACTCTCACCTCAAAGACAAACTATTGGTCCACGCCGATGAGGCTTTTTGGGCTGGTGATAAAAAGGCCGAGGGTGTTTTGAAGGCCCTCATCACCGAAGACACCATTCAAATAGAGATGAAGGGGAAGGACGTGGTTACGTTCCGCAATCACATCCGATTGATTGTATCTTCCAACAACGAATGGGTCGTGCCTGCGGGTAACGAGGAGCGGCGGTTTTTCATACTCGATGTCAACGTGGCGCGGATGCAAGACAGAGCGTATTTCGGCAGCATTATCGCTCAAATGAACAACGGTGGCCGAGAAGCTCTTCTTCAGTATCTCCTTGATTACGACCTATCAGCTACGGATGTCGGTTCACCACCAAAAACCAACGCACTCATGGATCAAAAAGCATACAGCGCATCACCGCTTCAAAACTGGTGGTATGAACGTTTGGTTGACGGTCACATAACCTCTGAGCGAACTAAATGGGACACAGAAATTCCGACAGATACGCTCTACGAAGATTACATAACTTTCTGCCAAAAGCTGGGGATCAAGCGCCCGAAGTCCCCGAGTGCGTTCGGTAAAGAGCTCAAAGCACTAGTCCCGGCGCTAGAGAGAGCTCGGCCATCAAATAAGAAAAGCCGCAAATATGTTTATAGGTTAGGCGAGTTGGAAGTTTGTCGCCGCAATTTTGATCGCCTCACAATGTCTACTCACGATTGGGACGAGGCGGATCACTGAGTGCCCCCGGTCCTAGGACGCCGAACTTTGCTGGGGCTGAGGAAACCTCGGGGTTCTGGGGTGCGTCCTAGGTGTCCTAGCAGTCCTAGGGAAAAACCAATCACCCACCCCTGCTTTCCACCCACGCAGTAGTGCGTCGGCGTGAGAACCCAATATGGGAATTTGCTGGGACACCTAGGGCAGCTGGGACGCGATCCGAGGTCCGTGTTCCGTGAACATCAGCGCTCTCCATACGAACCATGGTCCGTGGCCCGCGTGCCTTGGCGCCTGAGACGCGCGCCCTTGCATTAACCTTTATTTTTTCCCTCACTGCTCGCAATTGCGATCTCAAATATTAGTAGAGCCACGGATATGAAAAATGCCCACCATGGATGGTCATATCTCGCAAAATTCCAGAAGAAGCTGAGAGGGTCAAAGACTGAGATCACAGCGTCCCACAGCCCCTCAAAAAGCTTTAAAATGTGGAGGACCACATAATCAAAGAACTGACTGAACTTGTGGAACCCCATGTCCGGCCAGCCCGTAACGTAACTCACAAGTCCAAGCAGCAGTCCAAACCCGGCCCGCAAGAACGCCCAGTTCCAAAGGAGAAAGGCCCATGCCAATCCACAAAATGCCCAAACAGGGGCTGTCACTCCGATAAATAAGAGCGCTAGCAGGAATAAAAATACATCGACCATTAAAAGTCTCGTCTGAGCGCTGTGTCATTATTGTTAATAGACGGATTTGGGCGCTTTAGGACGCCTGCGGCAAGGGATCAGAGCACGACGGATCTTTTCCATATTTGTGCAGGCTAAGCTGGTAAGACCACTTGACCATCGAGCGATGCACCCAGCCGCTTTTGCCCTCATAGACGACATTCAGCCAATTGAGCTCAAAGATTTGCAGCACCGGCAACACGACACCGCGCTTAATAGTCGTCATGTATTCGTGCCGGATGCCGGGTCCGTCTCGAAGCCACGCGCCGTTCGCGCAGATCAGCACGACGCCTAGCTTTTTCGTCGTGTGGTGGTCTGCGCTCGCGGTTGGCGCGACCAACAGCAACGCGAGCGCAATGACAGCCGCCCTCATAACCCGAGCAACGCGCGCACAAGGCCCTCGATCAAAATGCTTATGACGGTATCCATGCGTTCTCCTTTTGAATTCTACGAAGTAGCGACGTGTCTATTTTTTCCTTGCCTGTATCCGACGCCAACGCATTCTGGCCTCGCGCTGCGCGTCCCCGAGTTGGTCCCGCGTCAGCTTGGCCGCCATTCGATCACGCAATTGCTCCACGACCAATTGTCCGCTCGAAACGGCGAGGCTGTACCAAATGTAAGCCTCTGCATAGTCCTGCGGGACGCCTCGGCCTTCGTCGTACATTCTGCCGAGGTTGAACTGAGCCACCCCGTTGCCCTGTTCCGCGGCCTTGCCGTACCACTTTTCTGCGGAACTGTAGTTCCGCGGGACGCCTTTGCCGGAAGCATACATGAGGCCGAGATTAAGCTGGGCCTCTGCGTTGCCCTGTTCTGCCAGCGGTTGGAACACCCGCAGCGCCGACGCGTAATCGCCGCGCCTCCAGGCATCGAAGCCCTTACTCAGATCCTGCGCCTCAACGGCCGGGCTGAACGATAAAACGAACGTAAGGGCAAGGAGGATTGATTTCATAGAGAAACTTGAGGTCACGGCACCCTACCCTAGAAGGACGCGCAGCAGGCCGTCGATCAGGAATGTCAGCAGAGGGTCCATCGTAACTCCTATGGCCGAAGCCTTCTTGTGATCAGACCCCGACACTCTGCCACATCGTTTAGGGCTTCGCGAAGAGTTCTAACTCCGGTGCCCCGACACAGCGGGACCCCTTCCTTCAGGGAATAAACCCGTCCCGCCTGAGTTCATAAGTAATCCGTCTGATCTCGGCGTTGATATACCGAACCTTCTCAACATGTGCCTTGGACCGTCGTCCGTGTTTCGTGTGTGCTGCCGCGGCCCGCACTTTGCCCTCCGCGGTCCGTGGTCCGGTGCTCAGGCCGCCATGCAACCGACACCTGGCCTTTCCTTTGAGGGCCGCCTTCTGGCAAGGGGTGCCTCGGCGTGTTTTAGCGAGGCAGCGTTTGCCCGGCCAATCGCGACCAAAACGCGTTGCCCTGCCGATTTCGATCAGCGGTTTGTGGTTAACGGAGTTCACTGTTCTTCTTCGCCATTAATGGGCTTGAGCGCTAATCAATTCACGCTGGTCCTCGTCTGAGCCCCTAACCAAGTCCGCGGACCGCGCGCCGCGGCCCGTGGCCCACTCCTCAAGTGCCAAGAGGCACGCTGCCCCGACCGCATGACGGTCACCTATCTGGTCCCTTTTCAACAACCCGTTGCCGACCAAGAGATCTATCCCGCCCTCGCCGATTTCGACCGGCGCGGCCATGACAACACCTCTGGAGCGGCGCTCCCGGAGGCGTCGTGCACGGGCGGTGGATGTCGGTTCTTTATTCATGTAACTGTTTGTTATTATGACACAAATAGGGAGTTTAGTCGAACTTTACGGCGCGGGTTTAATGCCTCAAGCCGCTTTGCTCTGACAATGCCGTCGAAAAAGATGTCTGCTCCCGAGTGAATACCGGACGTATCTGAGCGGCCTTCAGAACGTCCGCTCCTGACCCATACGAGACATTGACTAAAAGAAAACGGCGGCCCCGAAGAACCGCCGTTTAACTGAACTGCCCGGGGTTGGCGTCAGGCAGTGCGTTTGCGTCTTGCCAGACCGAGGCCGACAAGGCCCAGACCAATAATTACCAGCATACCGGGTTCGGAAACCGTCACGGGCGCGCCCGACGGAAGTTCGCCCTGCAATGTGATCCGGTATTCTTCGCCCAAAATCAGCCCCACGTGATTGCTGTCCCCGCTGGCGGCATTCCAAGTCGTAATACTGCCAAAATCCACAGAGTCGATGATGATCGTGAAGTTCCCGGAAATACCGTCAATCATAATGCCATCGGAATTGTTTCCGTAGTTGTAGGTACCTACGAACGCATTGCTGCCGGCGGGAGATTCAACCGCCTCGCCTGCATCGTCGGAAACAACCACGACAGGGTCGGTCGAACTATTGACGATACGGAAATTCAATAACGCTGTGTTATTCGGCGTGCCGGCGGGTGCGTCCTCTCCAAAGATGAAACCAAAGCCGAAATTACCGGGATTTCCCGTATCCTGATGGACCCAAATATTTGCGGCGTTTGGCCCCAAGGGGACCCCGCTCGGATGTCCGGATGCGCTGAACAAGTTGTAATGGCTAGCGGCGGTGCTCGCGGTATCAATGGTAGTGATCGAAGAGACGGGCGTCAGGAAACTTGCACCTGTTCCAGATGTCTTGAAGACGTCAAGGACGATGGCATTTGCCGCCCCTGGCAACAAAGCCAAGGTTGCGGCAACCATCGCAGCCTTTATCAGATTTCCGGTTTTTGGATGAATTTGCATGACAACAGTCCCCATCTACTTTTGATTTAGTAGTGTTGATGCAAAATCCATGCCAACTAAATAAATTGATATATATCAATCTATTGACATATTTTCCTTGTTTGAGTCGGTGTTGGTTGTAAAAAATTCCGACAGTTTTTTGAGGTCAGCTACGCAGGGATGGATATGGTTCGATTGGTCGGCTATTCGCTAAGGTCAGTCAGATTCAGCGACTCGGATAGACGTCTGTTCTCCGATCCAAAGCAGACGCTACCTCGCCGCCTAAATCAGTTCCGCTTCTGACCCAAAGGCGACATTTTATATAATTCCAACAGTCCAGCCATTGCTGCAGCAAACTTCGAACTGACTGAAACTCAAAACGCGGCGCACTGCAATTCACCCTCAAAATCAGTTGCGGGCGCGCCGATCCGTTCCATAGAACTTCGTCAGATAGTCGAGAATCAACTTGTGGTCCTCGGGCTCCAGTTCTGGCATTTCGTGCTCATCGACCATGTATTCGAAAACCTCTTCCCAACTGGATCGAGACAATCCCTGTTGAGCGACGAGCTTTATCGAATGACAGGCAGCGCATATTCCCAGTGTTTCATCACGCCCTTTTCCGGGCGGGAGGCCCTGATACTCGTCATCTTCTGTCGACGCGCCGGTTTCAGCGGCGACTTGCCACTGCGGTTCCGCCGCGGCGGGGGTCAGGGTAGCCACCCCGATCCACGCCGCGGCGGCAACAACCGCACTTACTATCTCCGTTTTCATCAGTATCAGCTGACCCGAACGGAAATGCGGTGCATCGAGTTATTGAGGTATCCCTTTGGATTCCATGCGATAGCGAAGGGTTGCCCGCGCCCCTGATCGTCGGTCGCACGCGCCCAGACCTCGTAATAGCCGGATTTCGGGAACTTGATGTCCGCCGACCAACGCTGCCAGGCGAAGGGATTGTGCGGTGCCTTCAGATCCGCTTTGGACCAGGTAGCGCCGAAATCGATGGAAACATCCACCTGGGCGACCGCATTGTCACCGGCCCAAGCGTGACCGCCGACCGACATCGATCGCTCCGAAATCGTCAGACCTGTCTGTGGCGTCGTGATCAGCGATTTCACCGGCATCGCCTGAATGATCTCGAAATCCTCTTTCGGGACTTTTTCGCCGGCAGAAACGGGATGACCGGGAACGCGGTAGGCTGTGCCGGTCATCTTGGGCCCGTCATGCACGACATCACGAAGCCAGATGCGTTTCAGCCATTTTTGCGAACAGGATCCCGGCCAGCCGGGTACGACCAGGCGCAGCGGTGCACCGTTCATGGGATGGATTTCCTTCCCGTTCATGCCGAAGGCAATCAGGTTGTGCGGGTTCATCGCCTTGTCTATTGGAACGCCGCGCGAAAGCGAGAGTTTTCCTTCCTTGCCCGACAAATGCGTATCTGCGCCCTCGTGGGCGGTATAGATCACATTCTTTTTGACGCCGGCGGCTTTCAGGACATCCGCGAGCCTTACGCCGGTCCATTCCGAACAAGCCACGGCACCGAGGGTCCATTGATTGCCGCGTGCCGGCGGTTTGAAAGCGGCGCGCCCGTTGCCGCCGCATTCGATCACAAGGCGTTCGGTAACCACCTCAAATTTTTCCTTGAGATCGCTGATACTGAGGGTCATCGGGTTGTTGACAAGCCCGTCGACCTGGAGTTTCCAGGATCCCGCATCCATGCTGTCAGGCATATTACCGTTATTGCGAATAAAGTGACGCGCCGTCGGCGTTACGTCATCGTTCAGCAGGTGCGCAGGCGTTTCGGCGTTGACGGGTCTGTCATTGAGGATCGTGAGGCCGTCTTTACCTTGAATTTTCATGGGATTGGCGGCAAGCGCTTCAGGGATGAACCCTGCCGGCATATTGCGGTGAAACGGTATGGCTGTGCCGATCAGCGCGCCCATACTGGCGAGCCCGGCGCCCCGCAGGAAGCCCCGCCGGTCTTTGTGCGTTTCCCGGCCGAAGACAACTTCGTCCGCCTTGTCGGGATTCTCGGCATATAATTCGAAAAGGTTGGCGCTCTTCTCATCGTTTGATTTAGACATCTCGGTTTCCCTCCCGGAGTTGTTTTTTCCGGCCCTTTAGGCGGCCGGATAAAGACAAAACGTCCGAACCGGGGGGATTATTCCCCCGGAAAAGGGGATTTCTGAAATTTTATGCTGTCAGACGCGGCAGGGCGGGCTTTCGGCGCGGTTTTTCGCCAGGGCCAGGCTGGTTTCCGGCCGCAGGGGCAAATACCGGATGTTGGTCTCGCGTATGCCCTCGGCGACGCCCTTCAGCCGCGTTTCGGCCATGCCGTGCGCAATTACATAAAAGGCGATATCGCCGGTCCGCCACGCAAACCCGCGCATTCCTCCGACGGTTACCGGAGCCAGCTTATCACTCAGCCCGTCGGTTCGTCGCGAGATCGCAAGTGTCACGGTACATCCGCGTGTCCCCCGGTAGCCAACGATGAGGGCACCTCGCTGACCGTCGTTCGGCGGTTGTCCAACATGCGCCACACGAAGCCGCGCCGAGGAAAGGTCGGGTATGTAAACCCGCTCCAGTTCGGGGACGCTCGACCCGACTGTTCTCGGCATGGCCATGGTATCTTTTCGTTCCGTCGCGACAACCCATTCGTTATGCGCGGTAGCGATCCACTGGGTGCCCGATGTCGATCCCATATTGGAGGAGACAATGTGGAACAGCGCCGCCGCGCCAACGGCAAGAACCGTAACCGCCGCAGCAACATTTCTGAGCCAGTAGGTTTTCTCACCCGTAACGCCACCACGCGGAATCTCCAGATCGGGTGCGTCGATGCTGTCCGCCAGGACGGCCTTTACATGCGTCAAGGCCGCCAGGTCATGCGCAACCGCAGGATCGTTTGCCGCGGCGTCGGCAATTTCGACGGCATCGTCCGCATCGAGTTCCCCGTCAACATGCGCGTTAAGTTTTTCCCACTTGGCCTTTTCAGACATTTCTATTCAACTCATTTCCGGTTTCTTCGCCACGATACAGGGTTTCGGCTCTCGCCAGCCCGGTCTTTGCCCTGCGGCAATGGACGTACATTCGAATCCTCGATCAACGCAAGCAGTTTCCCCCGAGCACGGCTGACGCGGCTCATCACTGTTCCTGACGGCACATTTAGCACCTCTGCCGTTTCCCGGTAACTCAGGCCGGCGACATCGACAAGTGCCAGTATTTCGCGTTGTCGTGTGTCCAACTTCTGGAACGCCAGCCTGACATTCAATCTATCGACTAAACGCTCGTCGCCGCCCCAATATTCCATTTCGCCGGACGCCGGCGGCTCGGATTCGAAGATATAGGCTGTGCGCTGGTCGCGACGGAGCCCGTCAATGAACTGATTGCGCAGTATTCGGAAAAGCCAGGACCGGTAGGCCGGTTCGTCGACCGGCACTTTCGCGGCCGTAATCGCCCTCACGGCGCAGTCATGGGTCAAATCCTTTGCGCGATCCGCGTCTCTCGTCAGACTGTAGGCATAGCCGTATAACCGCTTCATATAGGGTTCTATGCGCTGATGCCGGTTGGTCATGCCTAGACGCTATTCGAAGTTGCACGAAAACGGTACCCCGTTTAACCGGATCAAAAATTTCGGGCGACATTCATAAGAAATTTTAAAAATTCAATGTTCCCTGATAAGGGCAGACCGAACCTACTTCAGATGTGCCTCTGATCTGTTCCCCAATTAAACGGTCTTTTGAGCGCAGGTCCGCTCATGATGCGGTGGACGGCTCCCCCCGCCGGCATCGCGATGTGCCAAAGTTGCGGTGTTGTTGAATGAACCGCCAGAGGGGAGCCATCCTATGAGTGAATGTATCACCCAGAGAATGTCGCCTCTTGGCTAGAAACGGACCTTTGCGATCTGGCGGAAGATATCTGCTCACGGGTGAATAACGGACGTAGCTGAGCGGCTTTCAAAACATCGCCCGCGCCGCGCTGACCGTGACGGCAGCCGAGTAGGAAAATAAAAAAATTTCATAATTAGCCGGAGTGGCGGCGGCAACACCATCTTTCCGACGCCGCCCCCCGAACCTCGGTGCCACCCTACCTTCGACCCGGTCCGGAGTTTTCGCGTTTGGCGGATTAATATCTCATAGGTCTGGCGTGGTGGTTTTTTGTCACAAACCCGGCCCAAGCCCCCACCCCACGAACCGTGCCCCCTGATCAGAGGCCGATCGCCTTGCCTGCGATGTAATCAATTACCTGGAGGCCGCCCGGGCCCCTGGCCGCGTTCCGTGGTCCACGGTCCGCGTTCCAAGGCCGCACTGTCGTGCCGTCTGCGCCGAACCCTGACCTAGACCAGCCTTTCGCTGACCACGGGGCGCTTTGTGTAAGGTTTAACTCTTTAAGCATTCGAGTGTAATCGGGGTTAGGTTCAAAGGGACCCGACCATGCGATCAATGCCATGCTAGTTTGGGGGTAGGTTTGGGGGTAGAAATAAAAATAGGCTGTAAATACCACAGAAAACATAGGTTTTAGGCGGACTCTCTCTCCGCCAATTATTCTCTGCTTTTTCCGTCTCCAGGAATTAATCCCTGAAAACCCCGGTATTCCCGGGCATTTGCTGACGTTGATTCAGACGGAGACCGTCTCTGCCCCAGGATATCTGCGATATATCTCCAGTGGGCACTGTCAAAGCAAACGGGGTTGATGGGGAGGAGGGTGGTCCGTAGCCTCTGCGGATGAAAAATCCGTTCCGCTAATTCAATAGTTCGCCTGAGATCATCCGCCTGACGGTGATGATGTATGTCCGTTATCCGCTGTCGCTGCGCCAGGTCGAAGACATCTTGTTTGAGCGCCGCATCGACATCTGTCACGAGACGGTTCGGCTTTGGTGGAATCGCTTCGGTCCGATGTTCGCTGCCGAGATACGCAGGCGCCGGGTTCATCATCGATCATATTCGAACTGGCGCTGGCACCTGGACGAGGTTTTCGTCCGGATCAACGGCGAGACGCATTATCTCTGGCGCGCAGTTGATCACGAAGGAGAAGTGCTCGAAGTATTTGCAACGAAACGGCGGGATCGCAAGGCTGCGCTGACCTTTATCAAGCGAGCGATGAAACGTTATGGTCAACCGAGGGTGATCGTTACGGACCGGCTTTGATCATACCGGGCAGCGATGAATGTGATTGGCAATGCCGCTGACCAGAAGTGCGGCCGCTGGCTCAACAACCGGGCCGAAAATTCACATCAGCCTTTCCGAAGAAGGGAAGGTGCGATGTCGAAATTCCGGAATGTGAAGACCTTGCAGAAGTTCGCCTCAATTCATGCCTCGATCCACAATCATTTCAATCTCGACCGTCATCTCAACAACCGCGAAATTTTTAAGCGGAGCCGCTCAGCCGCCTTGGTAGAATGGCGCCAAGTGGCGGCCTGAAAGCGAGGTCGCCAGCAATCTCAGAGACTGGTTCGCATTGGACTGACACCACCAGTCTAAACTAACCGCTGGCACTAAACGTGGGGGCAGGTCAGCGAACGGGTTCATCA
>Ga0209631_10003357_pt1 | contig 18490 bp, 5 predicted proteins | sample COG_08_FD_184752 | JGI IMG/M metagenome (GOLD analysis project Ga0209631, IMG submission 184752) | Pelagic Microbial community sample from North Sea - COGITO 998_met_08 (SPAdes) (version 2) | ecosystem: Environmental > Aquatic > Marine > Neritic zone/Coastal water | place: Helgoland, sampling...
TCAGTTGTGCCGTATCTATTGGTGTATTCGCCAAAGCGTCCATCGCAAACTATCCCGGCGGAGAAGCGTTGGCCGCCTTCCACGAGTTGAACCCGGAACACAACACCTTGGGCCACGTGAGAATACACATAGACGACCATTGCGCGCAAACTGGCGCCTCTCGGTTCGGTCAAGCTTATCACGATCACAATGTCATCGTGTACAACAAAAGGCAAGACCACGAACACGAGGGTCATTTACATGCCATGTTACACGACGACGGTTCCCGAGGGCACGATTGGTTAATCAACGAATACAAAAAAATGCCTGGGTATGAAATCATGCGAAATATAACCGGGTTCACCGGCGTAAAACTGAACAAAAAGTTTCCATTCTGGCCGCCGTTGCTGGTGGAGAAAGACGTTCGAGTGAAAGTATGGAGACGGAGACACGGAGACGCGCGCCACTGGTTCGAAAAAAATAATCGGGAAGACGCGTTCGACCACCAGCAGGAAATGATTTGGGCACACTCCGGCGCTCGCCAACACGACGATAACCATCCGTACAGGAAAGATCCAGGGAACAGACCAGATTCATGGACGAGTAGTGATGATGATAGTTACAAGAAGAACAAATAGACGACGTCAGCAGCTTCAAAAGGATCCTCGAAGACGAACCGGAAAAATTTGTAATACTACCGCTAACGATGAACCTACTCAACTCTTCGTCCAAAAATGCATGCATGCCAGATATTTTTTTACGGTCGACGACATTTTTCAAACGGTCGACGACATCCCCATAATCTAAAAAGGATCGTTGTCTTCTTCAATTTGGTGCAAAAAACTTTGGACGACCGGCGCGAGAAATGGCGTCGTCGTTGTCGTCGTCGAGGTTGTTGTCGTCGCGACCCGAACCCGGTTCGCGTCGTCGTCGAGGGGACGACGCGACAGATCTCGCGGCGGTCGAAGGGAAGGAGAAAAATCGTCGTCGTTTACAAAACGGTCGACACGACACGCATCGAGTGCTGGCGGATTTCAATGTCCAAACAACCCGAGGAGGGACGCTCTTCTTCGTTGCCGCCCTCTTCCTTGTCGCAGTATTCGCGGTGATCTTTCGCGGCGGCGACTCGACGATCGCGGAGAGCGAGGTTCGCGAACAAAACGCGGACGGTGGGATAAGGACCCAAAGACGCTTATTGGCGGAATCTTCGTCCAGAGGTGAGGAAATATCTATTTTGGAGAGCGAAATGACCCCCCGTTTATTTATCCCCTTTCTTTCTTTGCTCGCACGCGCGCGATACGTGACTTTTTGAGGATACCTGCGTTTCGCGAGACTCACCATGTGTCGCTTGACTTCTTCGCGCCAAAACAACAGAAAACTACTTTCATCACGGGTCGAGGATAGCCTCGGTTGGCGAGCAACTCGCCGCGAAGCGCGTATCGGGATTGGAAAACTGCGAACAGACGTGCGATGACATTGGAGAAGCGTGCGCAGGATTTTCATACGCGTTGAACGAGATGAAGTGCACGCTCGTGGCGAGAGGATACTCGTTGAGAAAGAGCGAAGAATCCGATTTTTATCGAAAGAAACGGGTGCCAAAAGCATTCGTAGAGAACCAAAATGCGTTTTTGCCGATGAGCGATTTGGTGGATTCGGTATATACTGCTATAAATGGTACAATCGATGATATCAAAAACGTGTGCAACGCGGATCATCGGTGCGCAGGTTTTTACACGTGTTCTGCTGCAATATCTCGCGAAGATCTCGTCGATGCGTTCAGCGCGACATCTGATGGCGTCGTGAGAAGCGATGAGGACGCGCGGAAGTGGGACGTCATCGAGGCAATAGAATCCGGACAGGGTTTACAAGCAAACGAAGTTGGCACGACATGCGACGCCATTTCTAATGCGCACGCACGCGCGAAAAAGAGGGGAGGGAGTGTGAGTCCAGCGTTGAGAGCAATACTTTCCGAAACAAAGTTCAACGCAGTGTTGTTGAATTCGCTTCCAAAGCCGAGTGCCTTTGTCACATCTCCGGGAATCACCGTCTACTCACGTGCTCTATCAACTTGCGAAGGAAACGCGAACGGTGCCCCGTGCAAATTCCCTTTTGAATACAACAATGAGGAGTATTGGGACGTGGCGCTTGATTTTTCCGACCGACCGTTTTGCATGACATCGCTCCCGGGCACGTGGGGTTACACTGATTGCTTTGCGCAAGACATTATTGGCGCTGTTTGGGAGTTTGGAACGTGGAGTGAGTGCTCAACGACCTGCGGAGGAGGATTTTTGACAAGAAGCTCTACTTGTGTAAATCGAACTGATGGAAACACTCTGGACGATGCATTCTGTGGGAAAAATCCTATAATTTCGAAGGAATGCAACACACACTCGTGCGCAGAGGGTTGTGCGGTCCCTGCGATCGGAGATCGAATACCTTGCGATGAATATTATGCGAGCGACGAGTCAAAATACGCTTCCTTGACATCACGAAGATCTACATGCGAGTCTTGGGGATGCTGTTGGTCACCCAAGCAAACTGTTGGTTTCCGATGCTACCGCAGTACGAGCGTATCGAATGTTCCCGGCTGTGATGTGATGCACGACGCTAGAGAAGGTGACGATCTCTTAAACACGACAATCACAAAATGTGGATCGACGTGTTGTCGAGGTTCAACGAGCACGGGTGAATCTTGCAAATATCATGTTGGATTTGCAGACCCGCAACCGGGTTCGGGTGATGATGGATGCGACGCACTGCGCGCAGAAAACAACACCTACGGCGAGTATCCGACCGATAAAGTCAGCTGGACGTGGAAGGGCCAAGATCTCATGGTGGCAGGTACGGGAGGTTGTGATCACATCACTACAAGTAAGCTGAACACGACAATGAATTGCATGAGTGCATGTCGTAACACGCCTGGTTGCAACGTGATATCGTTCAACGAACCATCTAAAATTTGCAGACTCTCTGACTGCGGGTTGAGACGATCAGAACCCACAACCATGAAAGCGAAGGATTTTAAAGTTTACGTTTGGCAAGCTTCAATTCAACGCCGGTGGATTGTCGGTCCGTGGTCGGATTGTGCGCCGTCGGATAATAGCCAAACCTATGCACCGCGAAGCGGTGATTCAGCTGAATGTGAGCTCACAAAAAGTCGCACTGCAACGTGCATAGGAGAAGCGGGGCAAGCTTTGAGTGACAATGAGTGCTTTCAGTTCCAGCTTTCGAAGCCGGATACATCGAAAACGTGTTATGGTGCGTGTAATGTCACGAGATCTTGCGAAGAACTCGGCACAACGTGGGGAGTGAAAGATATTTTGGCAGATGCTGGGGGTATCTGGCATCATAATGGCGGCGGTTTAGATGGCCTTGGCAACAACGGATTGTTCGGGGGTCATCCATCCTTGCGCAAGTGCGGAACACTACAGTTTGACGACGGTCCAGATCAAAGCTGGGCTGCAATCAATTCAGCTGATAATCATCCAGCTTACATCGCAGGAAAACCTACTGGATGTTTTCAACCTACGAACAAGTGGCAGAATCTTACTAAAGGTGATTATTGGAAATATATGCATAACTGGAACCAAAAGGAGAACCTTTACCCTGAAAAGAATCCCGGGGTTAACTTTGCGACAGCCAAGCAATATTGCGAAGCCGAAGGTGCACGCATGTGTACTGTGGACGAAATTTACTTTGGAGTACCAAGAAAATACTCCGTTCTTACCTGTCCCGGGTCCTACTTGTGGTCTTCTACGGATTGTGGAGAAAACAGCGAGGGTGTATTTGTCACTGAGGCTACCACTGGAATCTGGAACGAAGGCACCGGCCACGGAGTCAGTTCTGTGCCCAGCGGTCCTTCTAAGCATTGCATTAATAAGACAACGGCAGACTATGGGTACATATATCCAGCGTGTTGCTCTGAATATAAAAAGAATCAGGCGAACCCCGCGGGATCTACTGCCTATCTCTATCCCAGTAGTTACAAAAACAAGACTCTGGAATACTTAGGTGTGGAGTATCCTGTCAGCACTTGGGGAAACGCGTCGGAGTTTCAGACGGTTTTTGAAAAAGAAGTCGATGATCAGCGCTTCTTTTTGCGCTTAGAAAACGGTATGGACGGTTTTTGCAATGCTGGTGACTATGGTCCGTCCATCCGAAAAGATTCCAGGAGAATGATGCCCTGTACAGAATACCAAAGTTCGTGCAAGGCAAAGAGAAAATTTTATGCTGATAGCGGGTGCGGGAAACACACCCATTGTGCCGCCGGCATAGGTGCGAAGTACGGTTTTGCAGAAGGGGCACATGTTTGCATTCCGATGTACAGACTAAATCAGGTTCAATTCGTTCTCGGTTCTTCTCCTGCAATTGGGGGAGTGAAGCAAGATGTGCTGTTTGTTGAACGCGGCGCGGCAATAATCCCGGATGAGGCGAAAATTAAAGTTCTGAAGGGTGAAAGAACGGGTTGCGTCGGTATTTGGGATAAAACAGTCGACGTAGCAGCCGAGACTACTTTGAGTAAACAGGGCGACTATATCGTGCGACCGGAGAACTACCCACTCGTTGGTCCAATCTTAAATTTTAAAACGATTGAACGTATAAAGCGAAATGATGTGGATTTCGGTGGTGAGCTTCCAAACGTCAATCAACCGTATATGCTTTGGAAGGACTTTGTTCTGGATGGTCGAAACAAGATTTTTGGATACGATTATGAAGATCCTAGGCACCAAGTTTGCATGTGCGATACCTCCACGGATTGTAACTCACCAACGTCCTGGCACGATCTCGGCAGCCTCGATATCGACAAAAATTATAACCTATTTCAGAGGTACTCTCGGGCGATTGCAATTGGTGGTGACCTTTACGAATCGTACAGTTCTCGCGATTTCTACAAGCACGTCCCACCGTACTTGATACATTCATATGAAAACATGGTTGACCCTCTTCCCGGTAACTGGCAACAGTTGCACCATGCAAAAGACTCGAAATTTGCCGAGTTCTGTGCTCAGCGTTGCGTAGCGAACGACCGTTGCGTCGGATTCAGTTACACAAAGACGAGCATGAGCGGCGAAGAGATAAACTTTGTTTGTCGTATGCGTTCGAAGAGTATCAGGCTTCGAAAGACTTCCGCCCATCCACAAGTTTTCATTCTTAAATCTTTTGCAAGGGAACGTGGCGGGCTTCACCAATGGGATTGGCAACCAGAGATCAATTTCTCTGTAAAAGGTGAAAGAAATCATCCGACAACATTCGCTGAAAAGCAAAAGAATGTCGATCTGAATGGCTTTAATTCGACAATTTTGCCGATAAGCGCAAAGAAGAACTTTGACCCGGCCGTCGTTGACGTGAAAGACATACGCGAGCGAATGGACGCCCGAGAAAGTGGAGAAGGTGATTACAGGTGGAGAAAGTTTTGGGATGTCCTATACGCAACGGTTTCGGGAGATTCAAAAATTTTCCCGCGACTCAGTGCCAGAGCAAGCGATAATCCAAAATCCTTCTCCGTCCAGAATGAAAGCACGATTTCATTCAACACGTCTGCAAGTGTATTCTTTACGGGCGGTCTTTACCTGCATCGTCACAAGTCTACGTGTGGTGGTAATGGGAAAAATTTTCCGTGTGACATCGGAGGACATCATGGAAACAATTGGGGAGGCTTTTTCAGAGATGAATGGTCCGATGACGATGACTGGCGTCAAGTATGCTTTGTTCCACAAGATACCTCGGAATGGGGCGGACCTAAACCCGAGCCGAATCGTCCCATCTGTTACACGGATGGCAATAAAAATACTTGGGGCTATTGTGATTGCGAGGAGATTTCAGACACAAGACACTTTGGTTTCGATCTTGTTTTTCAAAACACGAAATTCCGCGGCGAAGAAGTGGTCATGATTACGGATGAATTACACGGGCCAATTCAGACCATGCGTTGCACAGCGGGCGGGGAGTTACTTTCTGAATGTTCTTTCTCTGGAAATACGTCTCTCTGCCTAAAGAACGAAAGATATTTAAATGAATGGGTTTCGTCAGAAACGCTGTTTCGCGAGCCTGCTGATTATTATGCGAAGATTCGAAACTTTCCAACCCGCGAATCGCACCCGAATTTAAAAATCCTCTGTCCCGCTGGAGAAGTGCTCACAGGACTCGCATTTGCAAATAACGAGACTGATCCCACGAAGCAAGGAGTGTTGGCACGTTGCGGGGTCCCCAGTGGTTTTGCGCTCGATGGAGATGAAGGATGGACAAACGATAGCACGCTCCTTTCTAAAGGCATAAATGGTGCACACGAGCAAGTCCATCACGGTGATTTTCGAAATCTTTTCTACACCAACTGTCCGGATGGTTTTGTTGCAACTGGTATAGCTCTACAGGGTTTGCAGCATAAGCAGAACAATCAATGGATGGGTTGGTACGGTGAAAATGAAGAAAGACATCTCCGCTGCGCGAAAGTGATTCGCACTGATCCAGATCCGGACGAAGGGTACGCACGTGTATGCGAGCAAAGAGACTGCTCGACATCGACACAACTCATGACTCGCAGCGAAAACTCACTCAATGACTGCATCGCGGCGTGCAAGAATGAAGACTGCACCGAAATAAGCTACGATGACGCAACGAATAATTGCATTTTGTATGTGCAACTATGCAAAACTTCAAACACGCCGCATGGTCGAAATGTGAATAGCGAACTAAAAGCACCAGAGGGATCCTCAGATTTCGGCAAGAATATTTTTACACCAGTTGAATTTGAGCATCCAGTCAAGAAAGCAAATTTAACGGCGTTTGTAGTGAGTTCACACCCTCTTCACAGCTTTTTTAACTCGAATAAGTTGGCGTGGAACACCGCCCCGTGGAGCGTTTGCTCTAAACCCTGCGGAGTTGGTTCGCAAAGTCGGAACGTGTTCTGCGCGCCAAAAGGTAGTTCGATCGAGGATTACAGTCAGGCGGAGGATGCTCTCTGCGGAGGTATTGCACAAAAACCAGCGACGTATAGAAGCTGTAACACTTTCAGCTGTCTTCCGTGGTGTCGGTCTGAATCGGCTGTGCGCAGGCCGTGCGCTTTGTACGAAAGAAGTACTCGCAGTGCGGCTCAAAGTGTAAGCATTCGAAGACAAACGTGCGAAGATTCTGGCTGCTGTTTCGCCCCTCGTCGGAACAATACCGATTTAGAGTGCTACGCGAAACCAGAAGACTCCGATTGGTGGAAAAGTTCTAAGTGGACCCCGCTTGCATGGGAAAAGTGTACAAAAGCGCCGCACGACGTGTGCTTAGAACAAGCAGATCGCAACACAAAAACACGAGAAAATATCTGCGCAAAAAGTGATGGAACTATCAGTAGTCGAGCGCAATGCGAAGCTGCTGAACCTGCGAACCTTCAATCGTGTCTAAAACACGAAAAGTGTCTACAGTGTGAGAACGAGTGCGAGCACGGCACATGTGAAAAAGTCATGCACAAAAGTTCCCCATGGAATTGGCACAATAAGTGCACTTGTCTCAATGGCTGGACCAAAAGTGGCCAATCTACTAATGGTCCGTGCTCACTGAAGATTGGAGTAGATAGCATCATCGAAAACGAAGAAGGATACGGATTGGTTGGCGACGCCACTGACTGCTCAACAAATCCGAGCTGGACAACGGGTGATTGGGGAGATTGCAAAAGGGCAGTACCCCCAGCTACTGGTGGCATAAAGATGAGAGACGTTTCATGCTCTGCGAATTCGCAGTGCTACTCTAACCACGCGTGCAACTCAACGACGAAACCTAGTGCCATTGAGACGTGTACCTTTACTGCAAGCGCAGATTTGGAAACTTCTTTGCCACCTGCGATGGACGACGTGCTCAAAAATTCCGTCGAGTATTCGAAATTGTCACACGCGATGGATAAAGACGACGATTTTGTATTTTATGAATTCCGCGGCGCACCTGCGAGTCATAGCTTTTCTGCCGCGATCTATACATGTGTGAAAGTTTGCAAAGATTCGGTTGGATGCATAGGTGTAATGTTTGAACCAAAGCTAGGCGCAACCATGGGAGAATGTTCGCTTATTTTTCGTGGTTCGTTGAAGTTTCAGACTCTAGAAAGGAGTTCTAAGTCTCACGTTTTCATGAGACGCGGGTACCTGACCCAGACACCCCAAGGGGGTACTCAAGAGGCTAGAGATCTTTACGATGCGGTGATCGGCACGGAAACATGGTCGGAAGAATTGGAAGAATTGGTTCTGGATTTGAATGAACAGGACGCGAAGAATACCTCAAGCATATTGGCAGATGATCCAGTATGGACTTGGATTCAGAACCAAAGGGGTAAGCAAGATGTGCCACTTCGTAAGTCATTTCTCTCGCTTTCGATGCCGATGCATCCGCGAGTAATCGAGCATGTGCGATATTTAAGAAATTTCTTGACTTCTTTCTACGATGACGACAGCATTGCAGATTTGGTTTTATCGTTTGCCCATAAGTACCGTAATTTACGTGGGATCATGAACTCAACGACAGCGCGAGAAGACGACCCATCCGTGTGGACTACCTCGAAAGAATTTCAAAGGATGTGTCGCATTAACAAAGGACGAGACAACTGGAACTCAGCACCACTCTCCAGAACTCCGAATCCTTCTCCGCTCGCGGCTTTGAAGTATTTGTTGGAGAAGAATGAACAAAGCTATGCTTCGTCAACTTTTGACGTAACTGAGGCTCCTTGGCCATTAATGTCGATACACACGATTGCGCATATTCCGACAGATGAGTGCGAATGGATTTGGTCGAGATATGAACTTGCCGAGCCCGATAAGAAAGAATTTGTAGACGCTGACCGGACACCAGGGTTGGCCACTTCTTGGGCACACTACTCTGATAATTACATGCGCTATGAAGTTCAATGCATGGAATCAAACTGGCACAAGGATTCTCTCCCACGAATATCCCAAGATGGTGGAATGTGTGGTCGTCTGGCATACATGGCTGTGGGTAACACTGGATGTCGTGGGAGTCCATCTACTATGGTTGGACAACCTATGCACGCGGCTGCAATCGCTTTTGACAAGGCCCCCGATGGGCATTGGGAAATGGATAAATATAACTGGATTTATAGCAGTTATTGGACAACTTTTGAAAATCCTATTCAAACCGATGATATTTCTGGTCCAATAAAAACACGAGAAACGTCTATAGATCACGCAGCTTCCATACCTTTGGCCATGAATGTCGGTCTTGATTCGTATGTGGATGTTCGTCTCGCGATGCATTTGTTTCGAAGTGTGTATTACAACGAGGGCAACTCTATTCTACCCCGCGTTACTAATATTCTTTTGAGTGCACTCGAGACGAATCCACACGTTCCAGAAGCTTGGGAACTGATTTTTACGCATCTGGGTATGACGACTTTGCAAAATAACACGTTGTTCCAAAAAAGCTTCGAGCAATTCAAGCCGATTGCCAAACACTATCCAACTACATTCAAAAAGCTCATAACAGCGGCAGGATCTTTGTTTGAATGCCCGAGAGGAGTCACAGAATCTGGTCCAATCAAGTGGTTGGAAGACACCATAGATTGGCTCGCCACTTCGGAAGGCGGCGGAACGTTGGGAGAACTTAGTTTGAAGCTCGATATGTACGTTGAAATCTTACCGTGTTATAGAAGTGCACACGGCTCAGGAATGGATATCGTTAGAGCTTGGGAACCGTATTTAATCGCCGCAGCTTGGAATGAACCTCTTGGTATTACAAAGGATACTCGAACGTATTACGCGCGATCAGATGGTCCCACATCGAAGGCTGCTTTTGCTTCTATCTTTAGATTTCTCTTTGGTTGTGGACCAACGTCTACTCGTGAACAAGCTGTACAAAGTAGAGACTTCTGCAGCGCTTCGCTTGCTGGGACGAACCATACAGAAATACTCGATTATCTCGAAGAGTTGATGACAAAAATCCCCCACGGGCACATTGCGAAGATGCAGTTTAACGTTCCTCCGTTTTATCATCAGTGCGGTAATTCAAACAGTTATCCGGAATTCGAAGCAACTGGTGCAGGCAACGACGCGTGGACGATTTGGATGCGTACGGGTAAGGTTTCTCCTCGCGCAGCTTTTGGCGCCGTGTTGAGTATGCTCGGAAAGTACAAGTCATTTTTAGGTCAGTGGAACTCGTGGGTGGATGAAGAGAATGTGTACTTGGATGGACTCTCGGATCCGCTGGGGCTTTATGCAAATGGTTGGATGAGTTACAAATCGGAAAGTATATGGACGGAATTCAAGAGATGTGCCGGCTTTTCTAGGAAACGTATGCGACGCGAACTCTTGGATGAAGGAGAACATTTTGCTTCCACGCCATCTCTTGACTCACAAAGCGTGATCAATAGGACGCATACACTTACCATCCCCATGACGTTTGCGAGGAAGAACCGCGAAGACTTTGCGCAACACCAAAGGACGCTCAAAATAATGCAGGACATGATTGATAAACATTTTCCCGTTCCAAGTGGCGACGCTGAAGATTTGACTTTAATTCCAAATGGGCGCGCGCTCTTGAACATACCAAATTCGGTGTTTATCTCGAACGATGTGGCTCTTACGGAGCAGCTCGAAACAGACGCGCAATTTGACGATAATCTTGAAGGCTCAGAATCAGAAGTTTTAAATGGGACAAGTATACCTTCTGACTCCCAAGAGACTTCTACAAAGGTTGATCCCGTGATGAGTGAAGCGTTTGACACGACTGAGTGCATGTTAGGTTGTATCATGTGTATTCCAACACCATGTGGTCCGAATGCTTCAACAGCTTCGTGCGCAAACTTGACTGCCTGTGATGTATGCGCAGAGTCTTTCTCTTTGCAAAACAGAGATGGCAATATGGTTTGCATTAAGTCTGGCATTTCGCCGATGCAGGAGAAGTTTACCTTTACGAATGGTAGCGGCACAAATGGATCGTCAACACCTGAGCCGTTGCCACCAAGCCCGCCAACTTTAGCACCAGACCTCCCTCCAACCCCGCTCTTTCCGAGTCAACCACCAAGCCCACCACCTCTGTCGCCAAGTCCACCCCCACTTTTACCACCTCCATCTCCAAGTCCGCCGCCGGCTCCGTTACCGCCGCATCCAGAGCCACCACCACCTCTGTCACCTTCACCGTCACCGCCACCTTTACCGCCGCCGTCCCCTTCTCCTCCGCCTTTTCCTCCTCCGTCACCATCTCCGTCACCGCCACCTTTACCGTCGCCGCCACCAACACCACCGCCCCCGCCATGTGTGCAAACAAACTCCTGTCCTTCTCCTCCACCCTCACCACCTCCAGTTCCATCATCACCGCCGTCACCACCACCGCTGTCGCCCCCGCCATTACCACCTCCAGATATTGAAATGTTGAGTAGCCTATTCGCTCCTCCCCCTTCTCCTCCTCCAGATGATGCTCCGCCTTTCGTGGATGACGATGCTGTACCTACGGCGCTAAGCGCTAAGGCTCCATACCACGATGAAGAGGTTCATAACACGAATCAGACTTATCCAACAAGACAAACTTCGAATGATGAATCGCTATTGCCAGAGACGTTATTCAGCATGCCCAGGTATAATCCAAACACGGGCTCAACTTACAAGGGCAAGTTTCAGAATCCGATGAAAGATGCAGATTATCAGGGCATGCTCCTGGGTCAGGCGCTTCCAGGTTTCGTTCTCGCAGGATTTGGGTTACTGTTGGCGATTGTTTCAGTTCTCTTGACGGTTGCAGTGTCCATTACAAAGTGTTTTGGTATTTGCTTCGATTCTTGCAACAACGTGTTCAAACCGAAACCGTTCACAACGAAGCAGCTGCAAACGACGAAGTTAGTCATCTTTTTCTTTTCGATCATGAGCTTGTTTGGATTTGGTGTAATAGTTTCGCAATTAGTAGAGTTAGGATCGCGCGAACATTTGTTGACGATTGCGAACGAGTCTGTGTCTGAGATGCAAAATGCGACATTGGAGATAGAGAGAACCTTGGGAGTAGATGGAACTGATACGAAATTGTTAACGTACTCAGAGTTTGTTTCTGAATTGAATGACGATATTGATGATATTAAGGAAATATACGGAGCTGCTGAAGACTTGGTAAACGAGCAGCAGTCGTTGATTCAAGGCATTGCAGGGGCCTGTGCAGGGGGCATGATCGTGACGATACTTTTCTCTGCCTTTCTTGTCTACAAAGATCAATGGAAGTTGCTCATCATAGTGACTGTTTTCACATCTCTATTTATGATTTTATCATGGATTTCCTGGGGTTTGCTTACCATGGTGGGCACTTTTTTGAACGATATGTGCTGGTCGATGGAAGAATTTGTTAAACCGGATGGTGAAGTGCGAATGGACATGATGGATATCTTACCATGCGTGAGCGCTAAGGCCGCCGTCGATACCATTGGCATGCTTAGAAATTCGATTTTGGAAAAAACATACGAAGCGAACCAAATCATCGTCGATAACAATCCACTTCGGGAGCTCCCTTTACTTTGCCAGGAGTACGTGGCTGTTTCGGTGAATGAAACCTGCAGTCCAACTGGGAATTATGCCCAAACAAACTACGCCAAAACAGTATGCTCAGCGAAAGATGCGGGCCTGTTGAACAACGACATAGATGCCAACGGTTACTACTTTTATCCCGAAAAAGGTTGCGTTTATTCAAACAGTACTTGGGATAACAATCTTGGTTCTCGTCGACACGTAGTTGATGCGTCTGACTTTGAACGCATGTATGCCGGTAAAATAGCTTCATCGGAATATAATCGAGCCAAAGATGCCGCCGAACACGCATCTCGTTTGATTGGAATCGTTCCGGAGACACAAAAATTAGTGACTTGCGGTTACGTAAAGGATGCCTTCCGAGCGATTTCTGTAGAATGTGACGCGACTATTGACAACCTCAAGATTATGTGGGTAGGAAATGTTGTCTTGGCGCTCTCCTTATTTTGTGTTTGGTCATCGTACGCGGTGGCCATTAACCGCTTATCGAACCGCGACCGTCTCGTTAATTCGATTCGCAGTGCTCCTTCTTTGAAAGAAAAATTTTGGGCACCTTCGCCAGTCGACGATGAAACTCTGTACTCCGGCTCTACTTTCGAGCGATCTGCAGACGGAAAAAGCTTCAAACAATATGGCATGAAGCCAGTCGTGAAGACGCTTCGGGCCCTCTCCATGCGGGAAAAAAGAGAGGTTTCGAAAGAGGAGGCGTTCAAAACAGTTTTTCATCGCGATTAAAACGCGGTCATCTTCGGCAATCTTAATACCGAAGTTCTTCTCAATTTTATCGCAAAGAGTATTTTTTGTCGGCGTTCCAGTATTTCTTTGAATTGATAAGAAAACGAGTTCGTAAACAATCTATCTTTCTCATCCTTTCGCCATCGTGCACATGCCGCCCATTTTTCTTTGAAGTAGGGGGCATCTTTCACAATATCTTCGTAGGTTTTCACGCTTCGGTAAAGATTAGAATGTATCCCATACACTTTGTATTTATTATTCAATATATCAACAAGTCACGCATCACGCATCACCTTTTTTTCATTTCTAAATAATATTAACTCTCTTCTAACTTGAATGGTCGTCTTTATCGTCGGCGGCAGAAACGGCATCATCTTCCTTCACGGCTAACAACAAACGCTCTCGCACTTCGGATAACTGTTGTATCATTCGCTCCGTGACGTTTTGCGGTGGCGGCGGCGGCGAAGGCGGGGTCGCTTTCGAAGTAACTTGCGCTCGAGCTCGTTCGAGTTGTTGAAGCAGAGCGCCTACGGCAAACGTTGACGTCGTCGTCGTCGTCGCCGGTGGTGGTGGTGGTGTGAGAGGAGGAGATGGCATGGGTAAAGCGACTGTCCCCGCAGGAGCAGGAGCGACAGGCGAAAGTTTTTTGGCGGCGTTATTTCGAGCCTTTTCGATCGTTTCGAGCATACTTTCGATTGGTGATGATGTTAGTTCTGTGTTTTTTTTCGCAACTGTCGCTCGCGCTGTGCCAAGTTGTTCCATCATGGTTGATATGGCTACTTGTGTCGCCGTCTCTTTCTTTTGCGCCTCTAATTTTGCGCGGTCGAGCGCGAAAAGCATTCGTTCAACCTCGTTCTGAGGAGATTGAGAGAACGGTGCTCCTAGATACGCCTGGTTGTAGATGTCGTCGTCAGCAGCGTCATCGTTGGTCTGAAACGTAGCCAACGTTTCCGGAGAGTTGTAAATATCATCGTTGTCATCGTCTTCTGAACTATCCTCACCGCCGTTCTGAAACGTGATCGAACGTTCGGCGTTATTAGCAGCCTCTTCGGCTCTTCGTATTCGTTCATCATCTTCTTCTTTTCTTTTTATACTTTCTTCACGTCGAAAAGATAAACTCATCTCTTCTTTTCTTAACGAGCTTAAGCGTTTGGCGTTTTGTTTCCAAATTGCGTTGATCTCTTTCAGCTTTTGTTTCTTCAATTCTTCTCGACAACGCGGTGTCATGTTCGCAATTAAGCGTCTTAACTTGCTCATCTGAAGAGTTTTAATCTTCACTCGCAATTCTCCAATCGCTTGAACGTGCTTTTTGAATCTTTTTGATATTCTCGTCGTTGCGTTCGGTTTGAAACTAGGACTTCCTCTCAATTCTTTCCCCGTCGTCCAAAAAGTTGCCTTCATCCGCTGAACAAACGGGGGTATTTCTACTTTCCCGCCTAGAAAAGATCCTTTTCCTCCTGCCTTCATGGCTTTGAAGGATTTCATCGCTCCCATCATATTTTTCACGAGTAAGTGTTTGTTCGATAGACGTTGCACGGCGAGCAAGAGTGCAATCCATAACCCGAATAACGCAGTAGCGACGATCGAGTTACCCCGCCACAGATACGTCAAGTTCGATATAGTTTCGTCGCACAAAGGCACCGCACTCTCAAATGCTTCTTTGACATACTGGCACGTGAGAAGCTTTTGAGTGTCAGGAACGATATCCACGAGCGCAGCGACGGAAGAGGACAAGTCTACAGATTCCGTATACGGAACCCGAGGAATCTTCGACGGCAACGAATTCTCGCAGCCTTCTTTATTTTCGCACACCGTGTACGCAGCTTCAAAATTGACCGCAGAAACTGTATGACCGCGCGAACCAAACGCGCTCCATGATGTGTTACCGTAACCACAGCTCCCGCCGACACCTTTCACGCTCGGCCAAAATGTCATCTCGCCAACGTTCAACTCATCATCCAGAACGCCGTTCATATAAGCCGAACAGACCGTTTTTGCGTAATTCGTTTCGGCATACCTCCCTGCAGGATCGCACGTTAATTCAGCGCTCACCTCGACATATTCGTGGCAAACCAATGGTAGGCCCATCAATGGATCGTTCTTTACTATGCGACGGTTTATTTGGTATGCCCTATCCGCAATTGTTGCCCTCAGGATACCAATTGAACTCACCGCAATTGGCGCAGATATACATGGCAATATATCCATCAAATCTACGTAACCCTCCCCTCCAGGTTCGATGAATACTTGCATTGAATAACACATATCATTCGTCATCGTACCCATCATCGTGATGCCAGACCATAACAACCAAGCAAAACACGTAAAAATAGATATCACTATATTCAAGACGATGACGAGCTTCCATTGATCGATGTATACGAAAAATGCCGCTAAAAATGCGAGCAAACTTATGAACACGCTCAGTGTGATTAGCGAGAACTGTATACCTGTAGAACTCGACGTCAATCCAGATCTGACACTGCTATACGAGTCTTTAATGGTCGCGATGTCTTCGTTAAGTTTTGTGACAAAAATTGTTACATTCTCGAGTACATTTTCGCGCGAAAGAACCTCTTCTATTTTCAAAGTCGATTCCTCAACTTCAACCACGGATTTAAGCATCACGTCGCCGAATTTAATCATGGAGTTTTTCACTCGCATTCCTGTCGTCAATACGGCGATACAACCGACAAACACCACGAGCGACAACGTTATTATTACTTTCTTCATTCTCTTGAGTTGTTTGACAGTGAACGGTTTCGGTCTGATAATTATCGACCACGCTCTCGGGATTATAGACTTGCTCCGCTGCATTTGTCTAAGTTGTCTCCTCGTGTATGCAATTACTGTACCAAGGACTATAAATAATCCCAAAAGAGAGCAGAAAAATGTAAATAATGCAATCATGATACCTGGTAGTGCTTGTCCGAGTAACATGCCCATATAATCTGGATCCGCGGCCGGGTTTTGAAACTGACCTTGGTATTCCAAACCAGATCTTGGATTATACCGCGGCATGGAAAAGAGCGAATCCGGCAGAGCGGTTCTACTAGATGCCACGAAAACCTTATCAAACGGATCTTCGTAGTCATCTGTGATAGAAGTGTCGTAAACTTCGTCTAGTGCGAGATTTCCAGAAGTATCCGTCGAAATCGGCGATGGATTTGGGGCTAAAGTTTCCGAAAAATCGATCAAAGGCGGCTGTGGTGGAGGTTGCGGTGGAGGCGATGATGGTTCTACGAGCGGTGGAGGCGACGAGGGAATAAGCGGTGGCGGATTCGGCGGCGGATTTGGCGGCGATGCCGGATTTGGTGGCCAAGGCGGTGGACTAGATGGTAGTGGCGGTTGTGGGGAAGGAGGCGGCGAAGGAGGCGGCGAAGGAGGAGGTGGAGAAGGTGGAGGCGTTGGTGATGGAGGCGGCGATGGAGGCAATGGTGGAGGTAACGGCGGAGGTGGTGGGGGATAATATTTTGTCACTGATGTTGGCGGTACGACGGATGAAACCTCTAAAAGACCGTTTGCTTGGAACACTTGAACGACTGCCGAAGATTCTGATTGAATAATCGTGTCTTCGATGTTTTGCACTTCCTCGACGTAAAGGACTGCGATGCTAAATTGCACGTGAAGCGAACCGGACAAAAGCGAACGTCGAGAATTCCTTCGACGCCGCCCTTTCTTCGAGGAGGTGGTGTCTGTGATACTATCGATAGTAACTTGTGACGGAAGCACACCGAGCATGTCCGCAATTGCTTCTATAAATGCATGCTGCTTTTCCTCGTCAAATTCTTCCGCAGAGTATCCCTCGACATCCATATCTGCTTGTACGCCCACTTGTGCAGGCGGTGGAGACGGCGGCGGAGACGGTGGCGGAGACGGAGGTGGTGGCGGAGACGGAGGTGGTGCGGGAGGAGGTGGATTTGGCGGAGGAGGACTCGGCGGGGGGGACGGCGGAGGCACAGGCGGAGGCGCGGGAGGAGGTGGACTCGGCGGAGGAGGACTCGGCGGGGGGGACGGCGGAGGCACAGGCGGAGGCGGTGACGGTGGAGGAGGATAAGGTGGTGGTCTGGGAGGAGGTGATGGTGGTGGTGGTAAAGGCGGCGGAGGAGAAGGGGGAGGAAGAGGCGGAGGAGAAGGGGGAGGGGAGGAAGGTGGTGGTGGAGAAGGAGGAGGGAGAGGCGGTGGCGACGGTGGTGGAGGCGACGGTGGTGGAAAAGGAGGAGGTGACGGTGGAGGAAACGGAGGAGGAGACGGTGGTGGGAAAGGGGGAGGCGATGGAGGAGGAGGAGAGGGTGGAGGAGGGGGGGATGGAGGAGGCAAAGGACAACTTCCATCGAGCGTGCACGGAGATGGAGGCGGTGACGGCGGCGGAGGAGGAGAAGGAGGAGGACGCGGCGGAGGAGAAGGAGGAGGAGGAGAAGGAGGAGGAGGCAAAGGTGGCGGTAGTGGTGGTGGAGATAGAGGAGGAGGCGAAGGTAGAGGTGGAGGTGGAGGTGGAGGTGGTGGTGAAGGAGGCGGTGGCGACGGCGGCGGCGGCTTTGGAGGTGGCGATGGCGAGGGAGGGGGGAACGGCGGATGCGGTGGAGGAGGAAGTGGAGTTGGTGGCGATGGCGGCGGTTTGGGATGAACTGGTGGTGGCCATGGCGCTTGAAATGGTGGTGAGGGGATTGGCGACGGTGGCTGGGGTGCGACCGCAAAATCTTGCCGAGTAAAGTTAAACGGTGATCGTGCATCTGGAATACCCGCCGCAAGACAAATTCTGGAATAATTCGTTCCCGAAGATATATTCGGGTTGAAGGTGATGTCACACGTCACACAAAAGGTCGCATTCGTACAAACTACGCACCCCACAGAGCATCCATTATCACCATAAGCTTCTCTTTTTATTGGATCGAGAGAGACTGCCGATACTGGAGCGAGGAGAGATGCATCGAATCCCCTATTCGTGTTTTCTGCACTCAATGACGCGACGAGAACTTTGGAAGTGCCATCGTCCGCGTCGAGATTCATCTCCGCGTCGTAAAAGAAGCGATATATTAACGAGTCAGAACTCGATGAAGCGTCAAAGATAAGATGGTTTTCATTTAATTTCTCTTCCATAAGCACACGTCTGTTATTTTTCGCGGTTTCTGATAACACTCCCGCACTCACACCGGATAGAAGAGGTGATGGCGGTGGTTTCGGAGGTGGTGAAGGCGCCGGAGGTGCGGAAGCAGTCTTCAGATAACAGTGGTATCCCTCTCGACTGTTGAGTTTCCCTCCATCGAAAACATTTGAAGGCCCACACAGGG
>Ga0209631_10003360_pt1 | contig 18483 bp, 11 predicted proteins | sample COG_08_FD_184752 | JGI IMG/M metagenome (GOLD analysis project Ga0209631, IMG submission 184752) | Pelagic Microbial community sample from North Sea - COGITO 998_met_08 (SPAdes) (version 2) | ecosystem: Environmental > Aquatic > Marine > Neritic zone/Coastal water | place: Helgoland, sampling...
ATTACCACCCTGTGAAATTTGTTTGTCTAAATTTAAGGCTCTACCTTGACCAATTCTTCGCAATGATCCTTTATTAAGAGATTCAATTCCTTCACTTGTAGAAGTAGATCCCTGTAAAAAAGTGTTTCCCGCTTCAGACTTCCCGTAACCTTGACCCCCGCCTCCAAAACCTGCAGTTTGTAAGCCTACAATATCTTTATAGTTTAATTGACGATCCTGTATCTCACCATTAACAGATATAGTTGCGCTTTCAGTGATTGTATTAGATGTGATAGGCTTAATGATAATATTATCACCATCCTCTGTATTATCCCTAATTAAAGCCGCAGCTTTTGCGGCAAAAAGCGGATCTCCGCCACCACCACCGCCGCCCCCAGCATACACGTTGAATTGAGGTGCGAGATAAATTCTAAAATTAGAAATGTTATTTTCAATAAATATAGCGTCTCCCCCTTCGCCCCCAGTTTCACTATTTTTATTTTGGTCAAAAAGTATACTGCCCCCACCTGTTGAGTCCCATTTTATATTGGTGAACCCGCCGTTACCACCTCTTCCACCGTGACCAATAATTCTAGCTCCATCTTTTATATATAAATTTATATTTAATTCTTGAGGAGAAGAACCTACTTCTATTTTATCCCCAGTATCAATAGCGGCGAGGTTTGAATTATTTGATCCTACTATAAAATTCTCGCTTACTATAAAATGTGCGCCAGTATAATAGTCTGTGAAATTAGCGTTATTTATTCCTCTTTTATTAAGTTCATCTACAAAGCGACTATTTAGATTTACATTTGTCTCATTATTGTCAAGATAAATCTCTAAAGCTCCTTTGTCAGCAGTAGATAATTTTATCGTTGGGTCCGGGTTACCACCAACAGGTAAACTAGTAGAACCTGAAACCAAACCTGTTAAAACATCACTATTAACAGCTTCCTCAAAAGAGTCTGCCCCAGAACAATAAACCCAATCAGAATATGATGCTAGGCTGTTAGAAGTATCATAATGCTCACCTCTTATTCTGTAATAATAATCTGTATTTGCGGTTAAACCTGTATCAGAATAAGTATTGAATCCATTTATGCCTGTAGAAGTCCCATAATAAAAAGACTCTAAAAAATGCCCACCTTCAGACAGTGGTAAGGTAATTGGTTTTTCAGTTTTGCCTATATTTATGTATTTTAAATTGCTCCAAGTTTGAGTAGCATTTATTGACCTTTGTATATGATATTTTTCAAAGTAATATCCAGTGGGAGGATTGATCCATTGTAAATCATGGTAATAAAGTCCTTGATCATCTTTTTGATTTGTGATCCCTAAAAATTTCTGAGGATGAGCTGGAATTAACTCGTTGGTGCTGCCAAAATGCCCAGTAACATAACCCGTCAAATCTACACGTATAACTCCTAATTCTGGTTGTCCATTGTAATAAGTTCTATCTTTTGTTCCATCTATTTCAGAAACAAAACTCAAATTAACTTGAGTAGTGTAAGCGCCAGTTCCAGCGGGACCAGTAGCACCTAAAGGACCAGAGACATCTTTAAGACCATAAAAGTCAAAAGGTATAAATTTTGTGCTGCCCGCTAATATACTTACTCTTTTATCTTGATCGTTGTTTAGTTGTCCACTGATAAAATCATAAGCCTCTATAACATCGTCTTGTTCTTCTAAAGTCATTCTTACAGTAGTGGTGCCGCTGTTAGTTAAATAAAAACCTGTACGTATGCCAAACCCTGTTTGTACGGCAAACTCCATGCCGGTAACACCTATATAACCAGTGCCTTGCGCCCTTTGTGTGACTGCTGTAGGTAAACTCATGATAAGAAAGGATCTACTGTAATTAAATTAAGAAATTCTATTTCGTAAGACGTATAATCTACAGGTTGCTCCTGTAACATTATTGATATATCATTATTATCTTTAAACTTTATGGTATGTTTCCATTCTGTGCATAAAAAAGGTTTGGTTTCGTTATAAGGAGACGGAGGCGTAAATAAAAATTGATCATAACCTCTGTGTTTTTCTAGAAAATGTAAAATTGCTTTAGCTTGCTTATCTGTTCTAGATGTTAAATTTATGTTCAGTTTTAATAAAGATTTATTTAAACCATCCTCAACACGCACAACAAAATCATTCTGGAAACTTTGTTTGAAAAATCTAGGGGATTCATTAAAAGAAATACCTTTATTCAAAGGCCAGTAAAAATGTTTTTTTGTCCACAGACTGTTGTTCCCTATTGGCCCATTATCATCTGTAGCTACAACCTCTGATCCTCCTGAGTAATAATACCAACCCGAAGTTGCTGGTGTAAAATCACTACCGCTACCATAAATAATATCATCTTCCGAATAAGAGTTTCCAACAGCCCAAAACCCGCTTGTATTAGAAAAGGGTATATAAAAATCCTTCCAATCCGTAGTTGACCTGTCTTCATTATGAAGAGCCAAACCTACAGAATTAACATTTGGATATTCTAAGTTGTTACTGAAAGATTCTACAAAAAACTCCAATTCTTGATCGTAAGGTGCAAACGGCGTCCAATAAATACCAGAGTATCCACCACTGGGCTTAGCACCTTTATTAAATGAATCCTCTAATAAATGAATAATAGCTTTTGATTCTTTATCTGACCTTTTGCTCAAAGGTAAATTAAAAGATGATTTTATAGAGTTTTCAGATTTATTTAAATAATTAAAATATCCATCTCCATAGTTTATTTCATAATATTTATTTTTAAACTCTACAGACGCCCCATAAGAAACTTCCGCGAAAAATTTATTTGTCCAAGGACTATTTGTGACTGTAGGTAAATTAGAGGCAGCAGAAGTTGCCGCAGCTCCGGTGTAATAATAATGGCCAGAAGCACTCTGTGCAGCAGGATATCCTGTGCCACCATCAGTATATCCGCTATAGTAAACTATATCGAATTTTGAATAATTGTTGCCTAGCTCAAAAGCTGAAACATTTGTTATATTTGTGTCGCCAGAATTTAAAATCATACAGCAGCCTTACCTGTTAAGTATTCTTGGGAGATTGACAACGATCCTTGCATAAATCCATTTGCTGCTGCAGATATATCATTTTTATATATTTGCCCTGTGCACCCAAACTCAGCTAAAGCAGAATCTCCGTAAACATCATAAATATTTATAGCAACCCCAGCATTATTACCTGTAAAAGAAATGGCGTTACCAAAATCTTCACCTTTAACAGATAAATTTATCATTACATTTTCTTTGGTTACTCTATACGGAACTTCGTTACCGATTGTAACGACAGGGTTTCTATCTGTTGACACAGAATAATCAAATGATATTTGCTTGTTGACTTTTAAGTTGTCTCCTGCTAAAAAAGATCTTAACCCATGTCCTATAGGAACATCTTCCTGTATAGAACTATAAGATTCAAAAGTCGCGTCTGAATCCCCGTCATTATTCAAGACTCCTAAAGATCCATATAAATCCATTTCAGACTCAAATAAGATTGGCTGAAACGGCGCTACAGAAAAACTTAAAGATTTAATAAATCCACTTTCAAAAGTCATCCCAGCAAAAGATCCACTTAGAGCTTCTCCAGTATGCTCTATAGCCGTCAAAGGGTTTAAAAAGTCATGAAAATCTCCAGTACAGTAATGAGAGAAGTTTAAGGACCCCTTGACTGGCCCTTGCGGAGCATAACGAATAATCGAGCCCGTCACATCTGTCACAGGCTCCAATGAAGCATCAAAAGAAAGTCTGGCGTTTTCAGCAAATATACTCGTATCTGCCACTTTCAATAATGCTTTTTCATATTTTATAAATTTAGTTGCCATTAAGTTATTTTTAATTCGTAATGTAAACGCAATATGCCGCTAAAAGAGCCACATGCCGATGTTATGCCAGCAGAAATATAATCTCCTGCATTAAATGCTAAATAACTGTTGGGGGTAGAAGATATACCTAATGACGATAAATCGAGGACACCAGAAGCTTGCTTATAACCAGCAGTAGAGTAAGTCACTAAAGCTTGCGTATTACAGTAGTATTGCGTTTCTTGTCCGCCTATACTAGTTTTATCCCCGCACCAAAAACCCAATTTAAAAAATGCATTAGTCTGAGAATACTGTGTTAGATTCCCCCTTGTGGTCAATTCTGCTTTAATTAATCTTCCGCCATATGGAGCCTTAGACCAAGCAGAGTGGGCGCTGCGGCAGCTTTGATCAGTAAGACTAGAATAAGAATTACTTGTTATAATTGTATAACCCGTATCATAGACCTCATAAAGATAGTCTCCGTCTTGCCCCATAGCCGGAAAAAAGTTGAACCAATTACCATAATTACCGTGGATAGAATAATTTATACCACTAAAAGGTATATTTTGTACGCATATAAATCTTCCAGTATTATGGCCAGTATCAGTTTTATTGTGGGTATGAATATTATGAGCTAAAGAAGCGGACCCTCCAGTATTGATATAAAACAAATTATTACAAAGAGTGGAGCTGTCAAATTTTGCGTCACTTTGACTTAAGTTAGCATTTTTATAACTTATACCAAAATGCTTGTTACAAGATCCATCCTGAAATGTGCCTGTTATCCAATTAACTTTTTGAGAACCATCGTTACTTGAATAGCTTACTACATTAGAGTATGCAGAGGAGCAGGAGCTTGTATTCTTAAAATATATTACTGACCCGCTATCACTAGAAGAATAAAAATCCCCGACTAACAATTGGTCAGTTGACACATTCAAAGCAGCGCTAAGAGTAGTTGTCCTGACTCCAAGGTTCCCGGTACTATTAATATTTATATTAGAATTTGCAAAGGAATTAGATGAACCTAAACTAAATCCGCTTCCTGTATTAGATAAATACAAACTGTTAGTGACTGTTGTTCCAGAGTCTCTTCTTAATTCTATTACAGCTCCATTAGCAGCGTTTTGCACAATGGTGTCAGAACCACTAGCTGAACCTTCAATGTGTAAAGTTGCATTAGGGACAGTTTCACCTATACCTATTTTACTGGATGCTTCATAAATAATACTGTCAGTTAATGCTGAGCTACTACTCCATTTTGGTATATAATTAGCACTACCACCACCGCTTACAGTTCCGCCGCCTAAAGTAGAAGTATCAACCCACTGATAATTCTCACCACCTAAAGATTTCAGGTATTGATTAGCTGAACCTGAAGCTCCTGTGCAGTCAAAAATACCTCCTGTTACGTAAAAATCTCCATTTACTTGCAAATCATAATTTGCGGTAGTACCCCCTACGCCAACATTACCACCATCCTTTATAAATAAAGATGCGTTTCCTCCGTCATCATAAAAAGTTATACCACCAGCATTAAGAGCAGAAAGGCTCTCTCTCTTAAACAGGTTGTCAACAGTAATATTTTTTATTTCAGGGTTGGTAGATGAAGATGCCTTATCCCCCATAAATAAAACGTTACAACCCGCAGTGGTCGTTAGTGTGTTGTAGTCTAGTATCTTTGGCATTTTTTAAATAAAGTTTCTAAATTGTAAATCTATTGCTAATAAACCATCAACAGAGGTTGTTATGCTTTCTGATAACAAGTTCCCTGATGCTGGTATGTTTCCATTGTAAGCTGTTATACCTAATCCATCATCTTGAATTATTTGATTATTGTGATCTCTTATAAATTCTGAGTTATGATCCAATAACCCATCTAACGTGCCTTCTTTTAACGGACACTTAATATTTACACCTAAAGATTTATATACACCGCTTCTAACATTATCTATCATGTTTGCAGTATAATAATCATCAATTTCTACTGTGAAATTAGTTGATAATTCTACAGGTGTTTGCGTTATAACCTGAGTTGGCGCATAATAGTTCTGGCTTGTTTTTTGTTTTAATTCATAAACAGGTGTTCTTGTTATATTATATTCTTGACTAAACTTAGTAATTCTATTACTATCGCTCTGATCCACCGATAAAATTATATTATCTTGGTTTAAAAAGCATAAATGTGGCAAAGTATGAATACCTGAGTAGTCCAGCTCTCCATTTCTCACCCCACTACCTAATTGCCCAAATACAGTAAAAGTGCATCTGACCTCAGGTATAGATCCCACTTCTGCAGAAATAGAATAATTAGTTAAATACCCAGAAGTGAAACCTATAACCTGACCATTGCTTTCGCTTAAATCGCTAGCATAAATAAGAGACCCATCAACACCGTAATCACCTGTCAACTGAATCAATGGGTCATCATATATATAATTTCTAGTAAAAGAAATTTCTCCCTGAATAGGTTCAGCTAATACAGGCTGAATATGACCACCACCCAAAATATTAACAGGTGTACGCGCAACACTATAACTCATACTGAGATCCGTAATCCCCGATATGCCTGTGCCTCCAACATAAAAAATATGTTCGTAACTTGGTGATGCGTTATATGCCATTTTATCTTGCTACTTTAGTTTTGCTTAATGATCCACCTGTTCTTTGCTCTTCATTTATAACCTGAAGAACAACAGTTTTAACTTTTTCTGAAAGATCTTTTGCTTTCGTTTTCTCATCAGAAGTTCCGCTCTGATCATTACCTTCTGAACCACCCTCAGATTCGTTAGAGCCTGAACCCATGTTTATACTAATATTAATATTGTTAGTGTTAGACGAATTAGATGACCCTAATTTTTCCGCAGATTCCGCAACGCTACCACCGCTTTGATATCCCGGTATGTATCCGCCGTTTATTCTACTCATAAAACCTAAACCGTATTTTTTAACAGCTTTATTGTTCATAACAAATTCTCCGCCAGCCATAAATGCTGGCACAGAATCTACATTACGAGGACCACTAGATATATAACCACCATTCATTTTGAATGAATATGGGTCAAAATTAAACTCTTCCATGGATAAGGCGGAATCATCAAGCTTAGCATTTCCCGTTTTAGTAAAATTAAAATCTTTACCTCCCCCTTGCCCTGCAGAGTTTGCCGCCCCTTGTTTCATAGCATTACCTGCAGAAGCTACGACAGTAGAAACAGCAGCTTGAATAATCATGTTTCTTAAAGCTGTTTTTTTAGCTTTCTTTTCTTGCCTTCTTTGTTCCTTAGCAATTGCTGCATCTCTCATTTCACCTAATAATGGGTCGTTGCCAGCAAAATACTTGCTACTCATTCTTCCGCTATCTACGCCCATATTTAAAAATGCCCCACCACCTTTAAATCTTGGAGCCATTCCGAAATTTAACCTATCAATAGCTGAAGGACCACCTAAAGATCTTACTGCGTTACGATTAAGAACATACTCGCCGTCCTCAAGCATAGCCGGATTCCTATCCCCAGTCCTATTGCCAGATATATACATGCCGTTTTGAGCCTTAATAAACCCTCCTTGCTGTTCCCCCCCAATTGTCATTACACTTCCAACAATATTTTCTAAAGCTTGTCGGCGCATAATGCGCATAAAATCCATAGCCATATCTGTTAAAGCTCCTTTAAGATCTTTTGTTTTATCTAAAGTAGCTTCCATTGCAGAAACCATGCCGTCCCTAAATTGCATAGGAATATCTTTCCCCAACTGATACTGAAATGTTTCCAGATCATCCCCAACCATACCCATACCTTCGTCAAGGCCCACCCCAAATCCACTTGGCCCTCTTTTGCGCATTTCTTCTATAAATCTTTTGTTTTCTTGTCTAAGATCTTCTGTGAAACCGGCCCTATCCTCTTTTGCTTTTATTCTTATTTGCTCTCTGTCATTTTTTGCTTTTTTGTTGATTGCTTCTATATCTTTTGTAAAATTTTTGGTAGCTTCAGGTTCTAACATGTTAAATAAACCATCACCAATACCCTTCAAACCTTTAGATTCTTTAAAATCTTCTCGCCGCCTATTAATTTTTGCTAATTCAATAGCCGCATCTTGATTTATTCTATCTATATCTCTATTCTGTCCAAGATTAGATAAATTTATATTCGAAGCAGCTCTGTCTCTACTTATACCTATTGATCGAGTGGCTCTTTCAGAACCTGTGAGCCCAATTGCCATCTCAAGATCAAATTGTCTCGCACTTAAACCTCTATCTGCAGCGCTGCGTTTAACTCCAAATTTAGCATTTTCCAAAGTCCTTCTGGACTGCATTAAACTTATTTCACGCTGGACATTTAATTCTTCTTTAGTGTTTTTCGCTTTTATTTCTTCTATACGCAATGTTTCTTCATTTATAGCTTTTTGATTTTCTTGACCTTTAAGTAATATATTAAAAGCATCTATAAGGATATTATAATTATTTAAAAATTCTTCTCCTCCAGCTATAGGGCCTTCTGCTCCTCCAGCAGCCTGATACATTTGAGGCCCAAATTCACTTATGTCTTCTCCAGCTTTTAACGCAGATTGAAATCTTGTCAAAACTTTACCACCTTCTTCGCTTTTATTTAATTCTGCGAAAAAATCTCCATATTTAGCAGCATTATCTTTAAAAAATTGATTTCTCCCATTTTGTATTTTATACTCAAAATCTGCTTCTGTTTTAGCTTTTAATCTTTCGAATTTTAATATTGGAGCATTAATTCCATCTAGTATGGAATCTTGTAAGCTCCTCATAGCGTCAGCAAATTCTTTAGCCATGTCTCTTTTTTTCATAGCTAAATCTACTTCTTTCACAGATTGTTTAATAGAATCTTTAATTCTAGCAAAATTTAAGCTTAATTGTTGAGCAGCTTCTGCTGCTTTGTCTGCCTCTTGTTGAGTTTTTATAATTTCAGGCGCTTTTTTTATAAACTCTCCAAATAAACCTTTGACTTGCAGCAAACGAAATATTGTTTCTAATTCTTGTGTTTGTTCTTCGGTATATTCATTTATGCTTCCGAGTATTTGAGCAAGGTAAGCTGGTCCTTTTTGTTGAGATACTGCCATTACTGATGCTTGACCCATAGGACCTATCTTAGAACCAAATTCCGAGAAAACATCTCCAAATCCCATGATATCCAATAAACCTTCTAATGATTTTTTTCTTGTTTCTTCAGATACAGGAGCGGTAGTAGTTGCCATAACTCCTCCGGGTACGTATCCTGTTGTTGTTGTTGTTTTTGGTAATATAGATTCTAACTGTCTTATTTGAAATTCAATGTCTTTTAAGTTAGACATTGTATCTCTTTGCTCAGCAAACTTATCTGCAGCTTCACTCATTTTATCTATGCTGCCTTCTGCTTCAGTAAATTTTTTGTCTAGCCCATCTCCAGACTTTCTCAAAATATCCATACTGTCAGCAGCTCTTTTTTGCGCATCTTTTAATTCTTTAGCTGTGCCTCCTGATGCTATATCTTTTTGTGCTTGAATATATTGCTCAGCGGCTGAAGTTACTTGTTGGGTGGTTTGATCGTATTGTTCAGCTTTTTCTTTCAACTCCCCTAAAGATAAAGAAGTGTCCATAGCTGCTTTGCCAAGACCTATTAAACCTCCAACTACAGCTCCCGGTAATCCTCCTATCATAGCTCCAGATGTAGCAAAACTGGTGACATTAGAAACAGCTGAACCAAAAAACCTTTGATTAGCAGTTTGATCCAGACGAGATTTTCCCCCTGTAATAGTCTGCTCTGCTAAACCAGCTAACATTGGAGCAGCCATCATCAAGCCTATGCTCGCGCCCGGAGAATTTGCTAAACCTTTCATCTTACCCATCAGCCCTTTAGATGCCGTATTAGCTTTTTGAGTATTTGCAGTCATAGCTTGAGCTTGTCGCTCAAATTTTTTCATAGAGTTTTTGCCTACACCCGCAGATCTAGCAACATCTTTAACCTCAGTGTTGAATACGCTCATTGTTATGATGCCCTCGTTTACCTCCTTAACTAATCGACCTATTTTAGATTTAACTTGGGACTGAATGCCTTTAGGCATGTTGCCTGTTCCGGGCATGTAGCCTTTAATTTGCCTTCCTCCAGCAAAATTCGGAACATAACCTCTAGCCATATTAGCGCCTCCCATTCCTTTGCGCATCATTCCGGTCATTTTATAAGGGTTGCGAGCTGTTGGTTTTGTAGCTAAAATAGACTCGTATTTTAAATTTTCCGGCCCTTCTTTTTTAAACATATTTTGCACTATAGGTAAGTGCAAATTTTCTGTGATAGACCTTAAAGGCTTGAACATTGAGTTAGTCTTTATGTCTCCAGCTTTTAGCTCTAATACACCGGTTAGAGCTCCTCCTGTAGGTAACCCATTGCTAGTTTTTATATAGTCTACAGCGCTACTCGCCTTATTATGCATTTCGGGAACATTCTTAGCAGGAAAATAACCTAGTTTTTTAACGAACGGTAAAGCCTTCTTCTCTGCAAGTGCCCCGTATTCATTATTTATCTTGCCTCCGCCTTTCTTAGTCGAGCCTTTTTTGTTCCTTACATTAAGCTTGAATACTTCATGTCTATCATAACCTATTTTTCCCGTGTCCAAAGGATTGATAAAAGGGTTTTCAGCTTGAGCTGCTTTAAGTTTTAATGGATTTGCTTGAGAGGATAAAGTTCCTCTTCCTGCAGCAAAATTAGGAATGTAACCATTAGCGCTTTTTACTATGCCAGACGTATTAACTGGTTTATTCAAATTTGTTATAAGTAAAGTTTTTACTTTTACATCTTCTCCAGCTGGAGTCCTAAACATTCCACCCACTCTAGGATCATGTAAATTTTCACCTATGAACCTTGAGGGTTTATTTAAAGTTTGAGTTTTATCTAAGCCTCCTCCTTTAACTTCCGCCATGGCGGTGATTCTGTTACCTACTATTTTAACAAGATCAATCGCGCTATTATCTTTTCTGTAGAAGTCATGTGCAGATTTCCAATTTTTACCGCTACCAATTGTAGGAAATCCAGATAAACTTGTTTTAAATTCATTTAAAACAAAATCTTCATAAGCTTCTCCATATTTTTTCGTACTTTTATATTGACTTTGGTCTTTGAATGCAGGAAACCCTTCTAACCCAAAATCTGCATCATAACCATTTTTAAGCCTATCATTTGCATTGATATTTTTATTTGTTTTTGATATTTTATTTAAATTTCCTTTAGCTACTTGCGATAATTTAGTATTATAACCATATGCAGCAATAGGCACAGCCCCATTAGGCATACCATACTGAGAAATCATTTGCTGATTAAATATGGCACTTCCTCCAGACCCCCCATAATTGGGAACCATAACCTCGCTACTATTAGCTACAACAGGACCAACATTTCCCCCACCAAAAGCGAAATTAGGAATAACAACAGGATAAGCTCCACCTCCTGCTCCCCCTACCCCTCGATTAATTGCGCTTTGCTCTGCATTAATGCTTGGGGTGTAACCTCCAGCTTTATTTTTTATTTTTGAAGCGGTGCTGCCCTTAACACCTGACGCAGTAATAAAAGATCCACCGCCAACAATTGCTCCCCCTAATGAAGTGGATAAACGATATTGCGCTTCGTATTGTTCAGTAACAGCTCTTGATTTTGCTAAAACTAGTTCTAATTGCCTTGCCTGATTACCTTCTGCTGCAAAAATCTGTTTTGTTAAATCTAAATCTGAACGTAGTAAGTTGTTAATAAATTCTTCTGTTTGGGCTCTTTTTTGAGCTTGAGTAGTTATATTAAGCAAAGTTGGTATAGCTTGAGCTAAAAAAGTAAACGATTGTTTAGCAACTTTTAATATGATCTGCAGAGCACCTATCAATACAGGACCTTGTAAAACATTACTTAAACCACTAACAAAGCCTTGCGCAAAAAACGCCCCCGCACCGGTAGAGTCTTTGTCTAAAGCGCTATTTAAACTTTTTAAAGCAGTTTGTAGCGCCCCTACTATACCTTTACCTAAATCAAGAAATGCAGCATCACCTAAATTTTTCTGTAGTTTTGCAAATTCAGTCGCAGTGTTTTGCAATAAGGCAGACATTGTTTGGTTTAATTTTTCATTAGCTTGCGCAGCATTTTCTGTAGCATTAACTGAAACATCTAAAGCTCTTGAAAATGTAGATTGCTCTTTATTTAAATCTTTTAATATGGCTGAAAGAATATTAGCTTGGAACACGCCTGCCACTTGTTCACGTAAATAAGCTTGAGTAGAATCAGCTAATTTGTCATATTTTCCCGCAAAATTATCTAGCACTTGAGTCGCCGGTAATATGTTGCCTTGCACATCCCTTACTGTAACATTAAATCTTTCCAACGCTTCTAATGTCGATTCACGTTGCAAACGTGTGAAAATAGTTTTTAATGCGTTACCAATGACAGCTCCACCCCTACCAGTAGTTTGCTGAACAGCAGTGATCAAAGCATTAAGTTCATTAAAATCAACTTTGGCATCAACAGCTGCAGAACCAACTCGACTTAAACCTTCAACCAAATCTCTAGCCGCAACAGCGAACTTTGTTTCAACTGCGACAAATTTATCAACAGCAGATGTCGTATCAAGATCTGTAAATGCATTAACTGTAGCAGTCAAAAGGTCAACAGACTTTTTAGCATTCATTCCTGTTAAACGAACGAGAGTTAACGCATCAGAAGTTCTTTTTAAAACCTCTTCTGTTTTCAAACCTTGACGAGAAAATTCTAGAGCAGCAGAAGATGCGGCTTGAAACGTTGAAGCTGTTTTTTGTGCCGTGTCAAATAATTTATTACTAAACTTATCTAAATTGCCGCCCGAAAGATTTAAAATACGATTTATATCAGCAAAAGCAGCTTCGACTTCAATAGATACATTTACTAAATCTTTTAAACTCTTAACGACTGTAGCTAAAACGGCAGTTGAGGCACCGAAAGCAATGACACGGGCATTCGCCGCTTCCATTGCAGATTCAAACATGTTGACTTGGCCAGTGATTTTACCAAGTGGCCGAGAGAAAGATTTTTCATCGATAGCAAACTTCAGTTTAGTTTTACTCGCGCTCTTAGAGTTAAACTGCTTTGCACCTTTTTCAAACCCTTTTATCAGATGTTGAATATCTGGATCTATTTTTACATTTATTGCCATAGCTACTAATATTAATTATACACTTTTTTTTAATAAAAAATCATGCATTCATAGCATTCATGAGATCTTTCATGTCCATTTTTCCGCCTTTTTCTTTTAACATGTTGGATAATGACTTACCTTGAGTTTCTTTATATCCTAAGTGATCGTAATCTTCTGTTTTAGCTCCAACAATTGTTGAGGCACCGTCTTTATCAAGATTCTTTAAAATATCTTTAGATTTTTCTTGGGAATTTACATAATCAATAATTTTTTCAGGGTCCCTTTTTATTCCATCTGGTATCTTTGGGTAGTTTTCGAATATATTCTTAAACATTCTAGAATATACAATTAGCTTCACTTGATTTATAGATAATTCAAATAAAGGTTTATTATAGAAGTTTCTTACATCTTCGCAAAAAGGCATATACATTTGGAAAAAATCTTGGAGAGTAACTTTTTGAATATTGTTGTCGTCAAAACATAAAAACTTATCATTATATTGTGATATAACATAAGTAAGATCTTCAGCTTCTAACAAGTCAATCTCTTCTTGGCTAAAAAAAGGATCGTTTAATTTTTGATCTTTATAAAAAGAACATAAAATATAATGCTCTGAAACTCTTTTTTCTGCGTATTTCTCTGCGGTTTGTCCCATGAGCTCGCGCTTTTTATAGGACATCATGTTATATTCTTGATTTGCTTTATCTATATCATTATCTACAGAATTTATTTCACTTACACGGTAAAGATTTTTTCTAGTATCTCGCAGATTGTTTATGTATTTTTTTTGCTGTTCTAATTTGGACTCATCATTACTTGTCCAGATATTGTTGTCCGTAATATAAGCAAGGGCTTCCTTTTCGGTAGGAAGCCCCATTACAATAGCTTTATCAATAAGCTCTTGTTTTATTTTTTCTACATATATTTGATCAAAAACAGATAAATGCTTAATATATACTAATTGATTATCGAATAAAAAACTAGAATAACCAAATGCAATATCTCTAAAAGCTTCCCTGAAATTAATATCAGGACTCTGAATCTTGCTTTTGCTCATCTACCTTTTCTTTTGATTCTTCTATTATTTCGTCCGCAGCCTCTTCGTTTTCATTCAAAAACGCATCAACGTCTTCCTTCTTGAACTCTGCGCCACTAAAATACCAATAACTTAAAATAGAAGAAACTTTACCAATGATTTTCAAAAACAAATCTTCGTCATCTTCATCTTTTTTATAATAGTCATCCATTTTATCTTTAAAAGTTTCTCCTTTAAAAAATAATTTGTATTCAGGTATATTAAGAGCTAATCCCTTATAATAAGTCAAATTCATAACATACCACATCAAAACTCTGTTTTGAGCTTTTACGTCTGCAGTATGATTAAATAAAACTCTATAATCAGATTCTGTTTCTATTATTTTTCTTTTGATGTCTGTCATACGAACATCATAATCGCGCAACTTATTTTGCAGTTTCTCATTGCCTTTGTCATACCCTTTGACTGAAAGTCGGGAAACTTCTCTTTCTATTTCTGCAGCCTCTTGATACAATTTTAATAAACTTTTAGCTTCTTCTTCTGCTAAAGCTCCTCCTGTATCGGCATATTTTTTTGCCAACATAGCTTTAGTAAGGATTCCTTTTTTAACGCATTCACTCATACAAATAGAAAATTCTGTCTCAGCGTCTTCTAATTGTCGGCGTGAAGGCTTCTTAATCAAGACTTCTATGGGAACATCTTTTTTGACTTTTTTCTTGATTTCGATCTCCTCTTCCACTCCGTTTTCATTTTTACGAGTTTCTTTTAGAGTTTCTTCCACCTCTTGTTCTATATCTACTGTAAATTGATAAAGTTCTTTTAACATAAAATCTTCCTAATATATTATTTAAAATAGTCTATTTTTCTAAAAAAAGATAATAAAGTGTATACATATACTGATATGGCTAGCTTATTAACATCAACAGAAAAAACATCTCTTAATAGTGTTATGGAGGATCAGCATGATACTTTTGCGAGACTTGTGACCTGCTATAAAGACGCAGTTGAAACAATTAGCACACAAAGCCCTTCTTTTAATTCTATTTACGGTAACGCTGGAGCCACTACTAGTATAACTTATACACCTCAGAGCTTTCAAATTTACGCGAGAATACAATATAGCAACAGATATGATGAAAATCTTTTTGCAGACGGTATGTCCGACTCTCAGTTAAAGATACAAATGCAAGACGGCAAAGTAAGATTAAAAATAAAAGCCGCAGATTATGCTAACGTAAAAGAATCAAAACGTATAGAATTTGATAATCAACAATTTTATATAGATAGTGATTTTAGAGGTCACGGTTTATTTGATTCTCAATTTTATACATTTCATGTAAAACCAGTAGGCTAACATGGCAAAGATTACAAAAAAAGATGTCCAACCTGTAATTTCCAAGCTTCATTTAACGTTGCAATGGAAAAAAGAAGTAAGGCGGATAGTAGAAAAAGAAATGAAAGACATATCAAACTCTTTCATAAAATCTTTTATGGATCACCCCGTTACGAAAGAAATAAAAGAGGGGCCAAACGGATCGAATATTAGCGGCACATTAGGAGGCTATTCCAACTTGTTTGGTTTTATAGGGTTTCACGAAGGAGATAGCCCTATTCCGCCTTTAGAAAATTTATTTAAAAAATATTCTATTAGAATTTATAGCAGAAGAGGTAACACTACTGTTAATATAGAAATACCAACACTTCAAGATGCTTATTCTATAAGTCCTATGCCTTGGGCTTCAGGTAGATCTTGGGCAAGAGGCATAGAAGTGGGTATATCTGGCTTAGGTCGATATTTAGCTATAGATGCCGCAAATTCAAGATCAGGCGAAGGAATACAAGTGTCAAAAAAAGTAAGAGGGGGCACGTATACAAGAAGAGGGTATTTGTCTCCGCTATTTAAAAAATACAAAGATAGTATTCAAAAATTAAAAAATCAATTTAAATGAAACCGACATTTCAACATCAATTACTTAGTAGTTTTTATTTATGGTTCGACTCTTACCTTATGAGAAAAGGTGAGGCTTACGAAACATTTACAACTAATTTTTATTATTACGCTGACGAAAGAATTACAGATAAAGTTGTGTTTGGTAGTCCGTATAAACAATTTGTTGTTGATGAGTCTATTGATGGAGCTGTTATTCTTGAAGCTGTCAGCGGAGATGGTACAGCTATATCAAAAGGAACAAGCGGTATGATGGTTGATTATGAAAATGGAAGGTTACTTTTTGATAGCGGTTTTCCTACTGGCACAAATTTAAGCGGCAGATATAGTATTAAAAATTTTAACACATACATATCTAACCAAAACGAAGAACAACTTATTCTTGAAGGTAAATATGAGACTAACAGCAGATACACAAGAGAATTAACATATATTAAACCTTACGATCAAGTAACTCCTGCAGCTTTTCTTTCTGTAGAAGGTGTTAATAACGTTCCTTTCGCTTTAGGAGGTGAGGATGATTCAGTGATAAATGCAAAAGCAGTTGTTTTCGCAGAAAATCTTTATGAGTTAGATGGGATTTTATCTGTTTTTGCTGATTCTAATCACACTTGTTTCGCTAACATACCTTTTACAGGAGCCCCCTTAAATGAATACGGAGATGTAAAATCTGATCATTATCCCAGTGGATATAATTATACAGGTTTAGCAAACAATTATCAAAATGATACTTACATGATAGATAACACAACTGTATCAAAATTTTCAGATAGGGCAAGAAGGGTCTTGGAGCCCTCGTTATATGTGGGTTTTATAGATTTTGAAATCCATAAATACCGTTTCCCAAGGTCAACTTAAAAAAACTTCTCAAAACGAGATAAAAAATGTAAATTACTTTAAAATTTAACAATTAAATATTATGGCAAGAAATAGAATAATTTATCAAAGTCAGGCGCTTTTTATAGCGCCTAATTCAAACCAATTCCATTTGCAGAGTGGTGGTGCTAATTCCTCAGATGCTCATGCAATGACTCTGGCACAAGGTAAGGGGTGGACTGGTGTAACAGGTGTTAATGTAGGGTCTGCAAAATTGCGCTCATTAGTAACGCCTCTTGAAAGAATCCAATCTGCAAACTTTAACTTTTCAATAAATAGAACCGATATTAATGAATTCGGAAAATTAGCTAGAATTGATTCTATAGCTATGGAATCTCCAACTGTCGGTTTAGATTTTAACTACTATTTAACTGATGGCGGTAACGAAAGAAAATTAGGTTTTAATATACCTACATCTAACGTACCAAGGACAAGTGATACAGGTTATTATGAAACAGGTGATTTGGCTGTATCAGGCCACAGTGCTATTTCTGGGTTAATAGATGATAATGAAGGTAATAATTACTTTATTGTTGTTTCTCCTGAAGGTCAAGATGTGAATGGGTCAACGGTTTCCACTAAGACTGGCGAGTTTGAAGTTATTGGTATCGGCAATGGGTTTATATCTGATTACTCCATAGAAGCTGCTGTAGGATCTATACCAACAGCGTCTGTAACAGTAGAAGGTTTTAATATTAAGGTTGATGACAGGATATCTGGAGGTGTAGTTAACACGGCAGACACATACGCACCATTTGCTCCTGCTGTAGATATTGTTAATGGAGAATATAATACAGGAGATTTGGCTACTAATGTTGAGTCACAAACTAATCAATTTACTATAAATGCTAACGATACAATTGACACAACTGGTGATAATGGCACACCTTCAGCTTTAAGACCGGGAGATATTACCTTCTCAATGCTTAATAGCGGTATTTATCAGGGTTTTGTAGATATGAGTGGAGATGGAGAAGCTCATCTACAAAGCATGAGTATAAGTGTACCTATGAGCAGAACCGTGCTACAAAGATTAGGTAGCACTTTTGGTTATGCTAGAGTGATCGATTTACCTCTAAATGTAGATGTAAGTTTATCTGTTGTTGTATCGGAGCTAAAAGCTAACAATATATTCCATGCTTTGTGCAACGTTCAAAACCATGACTTTACTCTTACTTTGTACGGTTGTGAACCAACAACAGGAGGAAGAAGTTCCGACAAGAAAATACAAATTCAGTGCAAAAATGCAAGGCTCGAAGGAGAGTCTTTCTCTAATACAATAGGAGACAATCAAACAGCTGACTTAACATTCTCATGTCAAATTGGAGGATCTAATGATACTTCAAGTGGAGTAATTATGGATGGCAGTTATCAGTTGTTCAGAACTCTCTCATTTTTCCCCTTAGGGAAGAAAAAGTCTGAAGCAGCTTCTTATAGCGCAGGCTAAAATCAACAACAAAGAAAGCCCCCCATTTTTTGGGGGGCTTTTTTATTACAGTCAGCTGGTTGCTCGAATCAGGCATCACCTTGTAGATAGACCTGATTCATTTCGAACCTTAGGTCCTGACTGTAGAGTCAACCAGCAAAATTTAAAAACCTTCTATAATATTTTTTGCTTTTTGATGATCAGGGTGATCAGGATGCATGATATCTAATTCTTGCTGTAAGACTATTGTTCTAGAGCCTTTT
>Ga0209631_10003362_pt1 | contig 18477 bp, 18 predicted proteins | sample COG_08_FD_184752 | JGI IMG/M metagenome (GOLD analysis project Ga0209631, IMG submission 184752) | Pelagic Microbial community sample from North Sea - COGITO 998_met_08 (SPAdes) (version 2) | ecosystem: Environmental > Aquatic > Marine > Neritic zone/Coastal water | place: Helgoland, sampling...
GGTCATTTGCTGCGCGGCCCATTGTACCAGCATCAGGTCTGCCTGCTGGCGCTGGGACCGGGTCACGGCGTTGCTGACCAAGATCTCACCCGCTTGCTTCCTCGAACAACGATGAGATGCCGGCACCAATCGCACCGGCAGGGCCGCCGAATAGCGCGCCGCCGAGAAAACGCGGCCCAGGGCCGATCTGGTCACCCGTGATGGCCCGGTAAATCGTCGAGACGACGAGTTGTGTTGCAGTGGATTGATGATATCGAGGAACTCGGCGAAGGTCGGTCCCTCGTCGCTTGACCAGAACTGCCCGCTATCGACCGGATCGATGTAATCGTGCTGAATGGCGCGCGGGTCTTCTGTGGACGAGCGCGCCGGTACAGGCTTCGGGTGAAGGGAGGCTAATACGTCTGTCATGATCCTGCGTTCGGGGATGCAAGATCCGTACCATCTTTGAATTTTTATAACCTATTGAAATCATTATCAATTATTTCAGGAGGCAGCGGATTCACCCGGCAGTATCTGCCGGTTTCGGCAGTTCCTTCCGCCTCCCGGATTAACCTGTCCGGTAACGCTTTCGCGAGAAAGGTTGAACTGCGCTAGAATAACGCCAGTTTTGTGTTCAATACGACGTGACCGGTGCCCGCCGTGCTTCTCTCGGCGGGCCAGAACCATCGGAAAGAATGAAGACATATGGTCAACGGGAAAAGCCTCCTCCTTGTCGATGATGACGATGCGCTCCGCGAAGCGCTGCGCGATCAACTCCAGCTGCATGAAGAATTTGCCATTCAGGAAGCTGCTAGCGGTGCGGCCGCGCTCGAGATTGCCAAGGATTCAAACCACGATCTGCTGATACTCGATGTCGGCCTGCCCGATATGGATGGGCGTGAAGTCTGTCGGTTGATGCGCCGTGCCGGCGTCAGTGCGCCGATCATCATGCTCACCGGTGCCGATACCGAGGCCGATACGATCCTCGGGCTTGATTCCGGGGCCAATGATTACGTGACCAAGCCGTTCAAGCTCGGTGTCCTGTTGGCCCGTATCCGCGCCCAGCTCCGCCAGCATGAACGTTCCGAAGACGCAATTTTCAACATCGGGCCTTATTCGTTCCGCCCATCGGCAAAGATGCTGATAGATCCTGAAAACGGCGATCGCAAGATCCGTCTGACTGAAAAGGAAACGGCGATCCTCAAATACCTGTTCCGCGCCGGTGAAAAAGTTATCGGCCGCGATGTGCTGCTGAACGAGGTGTGGGGCTACAATTCGGGTGTAACCACCCACACGCTGGAAACCCATGTGTACCGGTTGCGCCAGAAGATCGAACGTGATCCGTCCAATGCCGAATTGCTCGTCACCGAGCCCGGCGGGTACCGACTGGTGCCGTAAGGACCATCGGATTGCCGGGATCGGATGAACTCTTTAAAGCGCTTTGATACCGCCGCCGTCGATGCCGAGGACCTGGCCGGTGATGTAATTGGCGCGTTCGCTGGCGAGGAAGACCACCGAATCGGCGACCTCCGCGGCGTCGCCCATGCGCCCCAGCGGGATGCCCCTGGCCGGATCGGACATGCCGGAATCGATCATCTGCTGCTGACGCTCCGACATGATCGGGCCGGGTGATGATGCGTTAACGCGAATTCCCTTGGGCCCGTATTCGTTGGCGAGGCCCTTCAGCACCAGGTTCAGCGCAGCGTTTACGCTGCCGCCCGGCAGATGAATGCTGATCGGCAGTTTGCCGCCGGTGCCGGTAATGGCAACGATTGCGCCGGTTTCGCGGGCGATCATATGCGGCAGGGCTGCCTGGAAGCAGTTGATATAGCCGAGATACTTGACCTCCAGCGCGGTTCGGAACACATCGGCGTCGATTTCGAGGAACGGCCCGAATGCGGGTACGGCGACCGTGGTCGCCAGCACGTCAATCTGTCCCATCGTGCCGACGATATTTTCAGCCGACGCTTTGACCGCCGCCGGATCTGTGACGTCGACCGGAACCGAAATTGCCTCGCCCCCGCCCGCATTGATCTCGTCGACGAGTGCCGCCAGTTTATCCGGTGTTCGAGCCGATGCGGCTACGCGCGCGCCTTCACGTGCAAAGCCAAGCGCAATCTCCCGGCCAATTGCGCCGGTAGCACCCGTGACCCACGCCACTTTTCCGCTCAGTCCCATATCCATATCGGTCTCTCCTTTGTGAAAATCAAATCTGATCGTGCGGGTTCAGGGCGATCAGTTCGGGCGCCGTCCCGGCTTCTGTTCCCGCTGCATAAATTATCGCGCGTGCGACCTCGGCGGCCGGCAGGCGCGCGTTTTGACGCTTGGCATAGGCGGCAACGACCGCCGGGTGGTCCGGCTGGTCCATCAGTTCGGTATCGACCAGCCCGGGCGCGATCTCGGTAACCCGGATGCCATACTCGGCGAGTTCGATCCGCATCCCCCGCGTGATCGCGGCGGTCGCGTGCTTGGTTGCGGCGTAGAACATGGTCAACGGATAAACCTGCCGCGCGAGGATCGACGAGACATTGATGATGTGTCCGGTTTCGCGCTTTGCCATGCCGCGGGCAATACCCTGGCTCAGTACCAGCATGGCGTGGACGTTCAGTTCCCAAGCAGCGCGCCACATATCCGGGTCGGACTCCAGGAACGGTGCATGGGCCGTCCGCCCTGCCAGGTTGACAAGAATGTCGACGTCGCCGGCCTCTGCGATCAGCCGGTCGGTGAACGCCGGGTCGGTCAAATCGCCTGAAATAATGCGGAGGTTATCTCCGGCCTCGGCCTTCAATGCTGAAAGCTTGTCGGCGCTGCGGGCGACGGCAGTCACCTCGGCACCCGCAGCGGCGAATATAAGCGCCGTCTCCCGGCCGATACCGGATGAGGCGCCCGCGACGAGCACGGCTTTGTTGGAAAACGTCATGTGGAAAATCTCATGTGGAAAAACTCAGGGGGACCGGTTCCTCAGGCGCCCAGTGTTGCGCCGCCATCGACCACCGTTTCATGCATGGTGATATAGCGCGACTGGTCTGACAGCAGAAACGCTACCGCATCAGCGACGTCGTCGACCTGGGCGATCCGGCCGAGCGGCACACCGGTACGGAAATTATCCAGATCGCCTTTCAGCATTGCCTCGCCGAACCCCATGCCTTCCATCATGCGGCGGATCATCGGTGTTTCGGTCGCTCCCGGCGCAACGGTGTTCACGCGAATACCGGTCGGCCCAAGCTCCAGCGCGAAGACCCGCATAAGGTGGCTGACACCTGCCTTGGAGGCGCAATAGGCCCCCTGGCGGACCCGCGGCACGCGCGCCGCGTTGGATGATACCGTGACGATGGAACCTGATTTGTTTTCGGTCATGTGACGGGCGACGTGGCGGGTGACCAGCCAGGTGCCCCGCAGGTTCACGTTGAAATGGGCGTCGAACTCATCCGCTGACTGGTCGATCAGCGGTCCCAAATGCTGAACGCCGGCGATATTGACCAGCCCGTCAATGGTGCCGAGGGCGTCGGCGGCGCCGGTGATGGCGGCCTCCACCGATGCTTCATCCGTGACGTCGGCGGCAAAGCCATGCCCACCGAGCGCGTCCGCCATTGCAGCAACCTGCTCCGCCTGACGGTCGATCAGCGCCAGCTGGGCACCGCCTGCCGCCAGATGGCGCGCGACGCCTTCGCCGATGCCCTGTGCCGCGCCGGTGACGATTATCCCGGCATCCCTGATTCCCGAAAGCTCCATCCCGTTTCCCCGGTTTATTGTTGTCTGTCGGACCAGTGTCCTGTGATCCCGGCGGCAATGCAATCAGCCGTGGTGCCGAACAGGATTTCGGCATCCGATACAGAGCGTGCAAACAACGCCATCTTTGCCGAATTGGTGGCAAGGCGTGTCCCTGACGGCACCCGGTCATAGGAAACCACGGCGCAATTATCCGCCGTAACCGAGACGCCTGCGCCGGTCAGGGCGTCGATGACGCCTTCGGCATGTGCTGCGTCCCAGGTCGAGCGGTTGGTATGAATATAGAAAGTGACGTCGCCGTTTGCCTTGCCGTCTGCCAGCAGCGCCGCCGCATCGCGCAGCTGGCCGATCGATGCGTGCGGGCAGCCGATCGATACGACGTCGACCGGTCCCGCGATGCCGTTTGCGGTGGCTGCATGTTCGGCGGCGATGGCGGCCTCGTCGATAATGAATTCTTCCGCCGGGGCCAACCCGCCGAACGCCGTATCAGCATCCGGTGCTTCCGGTGTGATGCCGGCGATATGAAACATTGCCGACGCGCCGTGAATAGCAAAGGCTGCGCCGAAGGCAACGTATTCGTCGATGCCGGGGGGTGTAGAGATGCCATCGAGCACGGGGATGCGGTCGCCCGCAAGCCGCCCTGCCAGCGCGCCGAGAAGACTGAACCGGTCCACGCCCGATATCCCGGTTTCTACCTTCAGTAGGATTTCGCCGCGCCGGTTTTCGTCCAGGTGCATGCCGCAGCGTGGCGCAAGGCCGGTTAGTGCGGAGGCAACGGCCGTCGCGCCTTCGCGGTTTGTGCGGGCGCCGAGCACCGAATTGACGAACGGGGCGGTTGCGGATTCGCTCCACGCAACGTGCTCGCCGAACGTTGGCAGGATGCCCTGGATGAACGGGTTGCAGGAACAACTCGGCAGCGCGCCCATTTTTTCGCATGCTTCCAGCATACGGATCTGGTCGTGTTCTTCGGCCGTCATGTCTGCCTTGGTGCGGTCGACCGCGATGGCATTGATCGACGCGGGTACGGCAAAGCGTCCACCTTCTTCCACCAGCCGTTCCAGGAAATCGCGGCCCGCTTCGCCCAATGCCGTGCCGTCAATGACAAGGTGGGTCGATGTGACCGGAATCATGTCCGGTGCATCCAGTGCCGCGCCGACGGCGGTCAGCATCTGCATGGCAATCTGCAGCGGCCAGCCTTTTTCGCCGTCGAGCATGGCCTGCTGGTCGGGGGTAAGTTTCATTTCAGGATCTCCACCGTGCCTGCCGCGCCGTCGACGCGGAGGATGTCGTCGGACGAAAACGTTGTGATATCTGTATCCAGCCGGTGGACGAGTGGTATCTCCGCGAGCACGCACCCGGCGGTAATCACCGCGTCGGCCTGCATGTTGACGATGGCAGCCGGTGCAAGGCCGCGCTGGGAAAGCTGCAGCAGGCTGAACGACCCGGCGGTCGATCCCTTGCCTGACCGGCACACCACGATACGTCCGGCGACGCATTGGCCTTCAAGCGCGTGGCCGGTTTCGATCACGATTCCGGTGACCTCATCCACGCCCAGGTTGAAGGCGATCCCCTCGGATGTCACCAGCGCGGAACCTTCGCCAATCCCGTCGACCAGCCCGTTTCCCTTGTATTTCTGCGCCATTAACCTTATTTCCTGATTCTGGCCCTATAAATGCGCAATCCGGCCGGGCACGTCGAGTCCTGATGTTGAATTTGTTATTCAAATCGGTCCCTCGATTTGTATCAGCCGGATAATGTCAAACAGACGGGGCCCGGAGGGCGAGCATCATTTTTGAATCCCGCACAGGTTTTTCGCGTGACATCCGATAGCGACTTTTCAGTCCGCTTCTGGGGCGTCCGCGGGTCTATCGCCTGCCCGGGCGAAGAAACCGCCCTCTATGGGGGAAACACCCCCTGTGTCGAGATCCGCTGCGGATCCCGGCTTTTCGTCTTTGATGCCGGCACGGGCCTGCGCAATCTCGGTAAATCGATTGCCAAAGACGGCATAACCAATGTCGATCTGTTCCTGTCCCATACCCATGTCGATCATATCGTGGGGTTGCCGTTCTTTTGCTACGCGTTCAAGCCGGGCAATACGCTGCGTGTCTGGTCCGGTCACCTGGACGGCGACCGGACGACGGAAAGTGTGCTGCGCCAGTTCATGGCCGATCCGCTGTTCCCCGTCCCGGTTGATATTTTCGGCGCCGATGTCAGCTATCACGACTTCCGCGCCGGTGACACGCTGACCCCGGCAGACGGCGTCACCCTGCGCACGGCGATGCTCAATCATCCGCAGAATGCGACGGGATACCGTGTCGAGTTCGGCGGTAAATCAATCTGCTATGTCACCGATACCGAACATTTCGAAGACGGCCCCGACCGGAACATCCTCGGCCTGATCGAGGGCGCGGATATCGTGATCTACGATTCCATGTTCACCGACGCCGAATACCCCGATTACAAGGAATGGGGGCATTCGACCTGGGAAGAAGGCGTGCGCCTGTGTGACGCGGCCAATGTCGGCACCTTCGTCATTTTCCACCACCTGCCCGAACGCACCGATGCAGAGCTCGACGTGATCGCCGGCGCGGCTGATGCCCTGCGGCCCGGTTCGCTTGTCGCCCGCGAAGGCATGACGCTGCGGCCCTGAACGGGCGCCTTTTTGAGCCGCCATGCAGATCGAGAAAAGTTGATTGTCATGCGGTTCCCGGAAAGGTCACATCTTCCCCATGCTTAGTTTACGCAACACCGATATTGCGACGACCCGCCTGCCGGCCCGCGTTCAGGCCGCGATCAGCGCCCAGCAGGATGCGTCGGAGCGGCTGATCGGCTGGTTCCAGCTCGCCGTGGTGGTGATCTTCGGCCTGCTCTATGCGGCATCGCCCAAGACCTTCGCGGCGGATGCCGATTTTGCACCGGTGCCCTGGGCGCTCGGCATCTATTTCGTCTTTACCATCATCCGGCTGCTGCTGGCCTATCGCGGCAGTGTCGGCCCGTTGATGCTGTATACGTCGATCGTGCTCGATATGTGCTTGCTGCTCGGCCTGATCTGGAGCTTCCACCTGCAGTACCAGCAGCCGCCGTCATTCTATCTGAAATCGCCGACGCTGCTTTACGTGTTTATCTTTATCGCGCTCCGTGCGCTGCGCTTCGAGGCGCGTTATGTGGTCGCGGCAGGCCTTGTCGCCGCGGCAGGCCTTGTCGCCGCGGCGGGCTGGACCGGGCTTGCATCCTACGCGATCTATACCACCGGTACCGAAATGGTGACCCGCGACTATGTCTATTACATGACCAATAACGCGGTACTGGTCGGCGCCGAGTTCGACAAGATCATCTCGATCCTGCTGGTCACGGCCATCATCGCGGTCGCCATCAACCGGGCACGGAACCTGTTGAACCGCTCTGTCACCGAAGGCCAGGCGGCGCAGGACCTGTCGCGTTTTTTCTCGCCCGAGATCGCAGACCAGATTACCGCGTCCGAAGAGGCGGTCTCCGCCGGGTCGGGCCAGGCGCGCGAGGCAGCCATCCTGTTCTGCGATATCCGCGGTTTCACCAGTTTCTCGAATACCCATCAGCCGAATGAAGTCATCGCCATGCTGGCGGATTACCAGCACCAGATCGTGCCGATCCTGCAGAAACACGGCGGTACCATCGACAAGTTCATGGGCGACGGCATCATGGTCACGTTTGGTGCAGCCCTGCCGACGGAAACTTTCGCGGCGGATGCATTGCGCGCGGTGGACGAGCTGATGCTGGGAGCAGACTTGTGGAATGCCGGGCGCGTCGCGGCGGGCGAGCCCGAACTGCGGGTCGGCGCGGCGGTGGCGTCAGGCCGGCTGATTTTCGGCGCGGTCGGCGATGCCAGCCGCCTCGAATACACGGTGATCGGCGATGCGGTGAACCTCGCCGCCAAGCTCGAAAAAGCGACCAAGGACCAGAAGGTCCGCGCGCATACCACGCGCGAGACCTACGAGACCGCCCTGGCCCAAGGCTATGCGCCGCCGGATGCCAAGGTTCAGCGTACGGCCCAGGCCGTGGACGGCGTTGACGCGCCGATGGACCTGGTGGTCCTGACGGCGTGAGGATTCCGGGCGCGTGGGCTTTCGTCGCTTGCGTCTGCCCCGACATCATTTGTCACCCCGGGCCTGTCCCGGGGTCCATCTTGACTGGGTTGCGGCCATTCTGGGTCCCGGCACAAGGCCGGGATAACGATTTGAAGGTGCTCCGAGGGCCGCTCTAATCCTCCGCCTCGGCCAGCAAAAACCAGTTGCCGCGGATATTGCCGCAGCCGCTGCATTTCAGCTTTCTTTCCAGGCGGGACACCCGTTCGTTGCCGTAGCGTTTTTTCAGCCGGGTCGGGTGGATGATCTTGCCCTTGCGGCACTTGCCGCAGATCGCGACGAAGCGGTCGCGGTAATAAAAATCCGACAGCATGGTGCGGGCGCGCAACGCTTCCCGGTCTTCGTCGGACAGGGCGGCCAGTTCAACAACACTCCAGATACTCCGCATGGGCATAAAAGAACAAAGCAGGAACATATGGCAGGAGTCAATGCTGGGGGCGGCTTGATTCGTGTCTGGAAGCAATGCCATTCCCGCGAAGTCGGGAATCCTGCGTGTTATTATGCTTACGGAGGTCCCCGCCTGTTGGGGGGTGTCTAAACCCGCTCGATCACCGTCGCGATGCCCTGGCCGACGCCGATGCACATGGTGCATAGCGCGTAGCGCCCGCCGGTAAGTTCCAGCTCGTTGAGGGCCGTGGTGATCAGCCGTGCGCCGGACATGCCGAGCGGGTGGCCGAGCGCGATGGCGCCGCCATTCGGGTTGAGGCGCGAATCGTCATCGGCGATGCCAAGATCGCGGGTACAGGCAAGCGACTGGGCGGCGAAGGCTTCGTTGAATTCCATCACGTCCATATCGTCCAGCGTCAGCCCGGCGCGGGCCAGCACCTTGCGGGTGGCCGGTGCGGGGCCGATGCCCATGATGCGGGGCGGCACGCCGGCAACGGCGGCGGCGACAAGTCGTCCGCGCGGCGTCAGGCCGTGCTTCTTTGCGCCGGCCTCAGAGGCGAGCAGGATCGCGGCGGCACCGTCATTGACGCCGGACGCATTGCCCGCCGTGACCGAGCCGCCCTTGGTGAAGGCTGCACGCAGCTTGGCGAGGTCTTCCATTTTTGCGCCATGGCGCGGGTGTTCATCGGCATCGACGACAAGATCGTCGCCCCGGCGCTGGGGAATGGTGACCGAAACAATCTCGGCGGCAAGCTTGCCGTCCTTCTGCGCAGCCTCGGCCTTGTGCTGGGACCACAGTGCGAACTTGTCCTGGTCCTCGCGGGTGATCTGGTGCTCGACCGCGAGGTTTTCCGCGGTCTGGCCCATGGCATCGACGCCGTAGAGTTCTTCCATCTTCGGGTTCACGAAGCGCCAGCCGATGGTGGTGTCATATATTTCCGCCTTGCGGGAAAACGCCTGGTCGGCCTTGGCCATCACGAAGGGGGCGCGGCTCATGCTTTCGACGCCGCCGGAAATTGCCAGGTCCGCCTCGCCCACGCGAATGGCGCGGGCCGCCTGGGCGGTGGCTTCCATGCCCGATCCGCACAGCCGGTTGACGGTGGCGCCGCCGGCTTCCATCGGGATGCCGGCCAGCAGGCTCGACATACGGGCGACGTTCCGGTTGTCCTCGCCCGCCTGGTTGGCATTGCCGAAATAGACATCGTCCACCTGTGTCCAGTCGACCGACGGGTTACGGTCCATCAGCGCCTTGATCGGCACCGCGCCGAGGTCGTCGGTGCGAACCCCGCTCAGACCGCCGCCATAGCGGCCGACGGGTGTGCGGATGGCGTCACAGATGAAAGCGTCAGACATGTCTTTGAATCCCTATTCCAGAAGGACGCGCATTGTTGTCGATGACGCAGGGCCGGGCAAGGCCTCAATATCGAAGACACCTGTGCGAAGGGGGCTTGATCGCATGCCGCGTTTGCGCGAGCGTGGCTTATGAACTCTTCCCCGCTTACCCCCGATATCGCTCCATATGCCGATGGCGCGAAGGCGATGCGGATCGGCCCTGCACCGTTTATCGCCATCGACTATATCGGCACCGGTCCGCTGGTCATTTTTCTGCACGGGATCGGCGGCGACCGGTCGACCTGGGCGCATCAGCTGACAGCCTTCGCCGAGGCAGGCTATTGCGCGGTGGCATGGGATGCGCGCGGCTACGGGGATTCCGATGATTATGACGGCCCGCTCAGCTTCACCGATATCGCGGATGACCTGGCCCGCGTGATCGATGCGTTTGCGGTTGATAAGGCGCATATCGTCGGCACGTCGATGGGCGGGCGGATATCGCTCGAATTTTTCGCCCACCACCCGGACCGGTTTGCGACCCTGACCCTGGCCGGCGTGCATGCAAGCTTCGGGCATTTTTCGCCCGAGAAGCAAAAGGCCTTTGTGGCCGCGCGCAGCAAACCGTTGATAGAGGACGGGCTGGAGCCGGGGGACCTGGCGCCCGGCGCCATCGACTGGCTGGCTGGGCCCAGTGCCTCCGAAGATGCGCGCACCCGTGCCATCGCGGCGGCGTCGCGGCTGCACAAGCATTCCTATATCAAGACGGTCGAGGCGACGACGCAGTTCGACCGCGAACATGTGCTGGCGGAAATCGATGTGCCGACGCTGGTCATTGGCGGCGAGGTCGATCCGCTGACCCCGCCCGATATGACGCGCAAACTTGCCGCCGATATCCCGTCAGCCGAATATCATATGATCTACGATGTCGGGCATCTCGGTAACCTGGAAAACCCGGTTGAGTTCAACCGCCTGCTGGACCAGTTTCTGGCGCGGTTCCGCGACCGGGCCAATGTCGCGGCAGATCCGAAAATTCTGGCCGGTTAACCGGGACTAACAGGGGCGAACAGGGGAAAAGAAAATGGATCTGGGGATTCGCGGAGAGATCGCCCTGGTGCTTGGCGGCACACAGGGCCTGGCACTATCGGCCGCACATCATTTGTCGGATGCGGGGGCTGTTGTCGTCCTGAACGGTCGCGATGCCGAAAAGGGCAGCAAGGCAGTCGCCGAATTGCCCAATCCGGGCCATTTCGTGCAGGGTGATATCACCATTGCCGCCGATCGCGCCGCCATCATCGAACAGACCGTCGCACTTGCCGGTGCGCCGTCGATCCTGGTGACCAATTCGGGCGGCCCGCCGCCCGGCCAGTTCATGGATCACGACGATGAAACCTGGGAAGCGGCGCTGCGCAACAACATGCTCGGCCATATCGACATGACGCGCCGGGTGGTGCCTGCGATGATCGCGGCGGGCTGGGGGCGCATCGTCAACGTCACGTCCTTTGCCGTGCGCGAACCCTATCCGAACCTGGTGCTGGCGAATGCCGTGCGCGCCGGGCTGCACGGGGCAATGGCGACGCTGGCGCGTGAAGTCGCCGATAAAGGGATCACGGTGAACAATGCCCTTCCCGGCCTGATGGATACACCTGCTTTGCAGCGCGTCTATAACGCGCAGTCCCAGCGCGAGAATATTGCGGTAGAAGAAGCGCGGGACCGGATGGCGGAGTCCGTTCCGGCAAAGCGGCTCGGTACCGCGGAAGATTTCGGCCCTGCCGTCGCCTTCCTGTGTTCGCGCCATGCGGGATACATTACAGGTCAGAACCTGACGGTCGATGGCGGGCTTGTGCGCGCCCTCTTATAGGACGCATCTGATGAAAGGGAGTGGAACCGGATCATGCTGACAGGCGATATGCTGCGCCGCGCGACCGCGCGTTTTCCGGATAAAACGGCGATTATCTGGGAAGGCAGGCACACGACCTATACCGACCTGAATGCCCAGGCCAACCGTTTTGCCCATGCGCTGGCGGGGCTCGGCCTGAAAAAGGGTGAAAAGGTCGGCATCATTTCGCGCAACCGCACCGAATACGGCATCGTCTTTTTCGGGGCAGCGAAATCGGGCTGCGTGCTGGTCAACGTGTCGGTGCTGTATGCGCCGGATGAACTGCAATACGTGCTCGACAAGGCCGATGTACAGGTACTGATTTATGAAGACCTGTTTGCCGAAAAGGTCGAGGCGGTAAAGCCGAATTGCCCGAAGATCGAAACCTATATTCCAATAGGGCAGCCCTTCGATGATTTCATCGCCGGACATGCTGTCGATGAACCCGATGTGGAACTCGACGAGCGTGACCCGTTTTCGATGACCTATACCGGCGGTACCACCGGCCTGCCCAAGGGCGTGCTGGCCAGCCACCGCGCGCGGGCTGTCACCGCGCATACCGTCATGGTCGAGGAAAAGATCGACGAGCGTGACGTGGTCGGCATCGTCACACCGATGTTTCATATAGCGGCGCTCAACATCATGTTCCAGCCGGCGATCCTTGCCGGGGCCACGGTCACCCTGCTGTCCAAATGGGAGCCCGCGGATTTCGCGAAGATGGTGCGCGACACCGGCATGACCGCGAATTTCATGGTGCCGACCCAGGCCGGCATGGTGGTGCAGGATCCCGGTTTTGATCCGGCCGATTACGCGACCTGGCGCAAGGTGTCCTTTGCGGGTGCACCGATGCCCGACTGGGTGCAGCGCGATTTTTTCGAAAAGCTGCCGAAGGTGAAGCTGACGCAGATTTACGGCCAGTCCGAAATGGGGGTCATCGCGGTGCTGCCGCACTGGCATCTGCCCGAACGCCTGGGCTCTGTCGGGCGGCCTGCCTATAACGTCGACATCGCCTGCGTTGATCCCGACGGCACACCGATAAAGCCGGGCGAGATCGGTGAGATTGTCTCACGCGGCGATAACCTGATGACCGAATATTACGGCGAGCCTGAACAGACGGCGAATTTCTTCAGCCTTGGCGGCGGCTGGGCCTGGTCGGGCGACCTGGCAACGGTCGATGAAGACGGTTTTTACACGCTGATCGACCGCTCGAAAGACATGATCATCTCGGGTGGTGAAAACGTCTATCCGAAGGAAATCGAGGACGCGCTGTACGAACATGATGCTGTCGCCGAATGCGCCGTCTTTGGTATTCCCGAAGACAAGTTCGGCGAAGTCCCCGCCGCCTATATCCTGCTGAAGAACGGGATGACCGCGACCGAGGATGAGATCGTCGAACATTGTGCGACCCGGCTTGCCCGGTTCAAGCGGCCGCGGCTGGTGAAGTTCGTCGACGATTTCCCCAAAACGCCGATTGGCAAGATCCAGAAAAACTTCCTTAAAGACCCCTACTGGGCGGATCAGGAGAAAAAAATATGACCGACCGTTATGCCGCTTATGAACGGCTGAAATTCGATACTCCCGGCGACCGCATCCTGCGCATCACGATGGATGCGCCGGGCCGCCTGAACGCGGCGGACGAAACCATGCATGATGAGCTCGGCCGTATCTGGAAGGATGTTGAGGCCGATCCGGATGTGTCGGTCGCGATCCTGTGTGGCGCAGGCAAAGCGTTTTCCGCCGGTGGCGATTTCGACATGATCGACGAGATGATCGACAGTTTCGAGGTCCGCGCCCGGGTGTGGAAAGAAGCCCGCGATCTTGTCTATAACGTCATCAACTGCTCCAAGCCCATTGTCAGCGCGATGCAGGGCCCGGCGGTCGGTGCAGGGCTTGTTGCCGGACTGCTGGCCGATATTTCCATCGCGGCCAAGGACGCGCGCATCATCGACGGGCACACGCGGCTCGGCGTCGCGGCGGGCGATCATGCGGCTATCGTGTGGCCGTTGCTTTGCGGCATGGCGAAGGCGAAATATTACCTGCTGCTGTGCGAGCCGATCTCCGGCGAGGAAGCCGAGCGCATCGGGCTGGTTTCGCTCTGCGTTGAAGCAGACGAATTGCAGGACAAGGCGGTCGAGGTTGCCGGGAAACTGGCGCGCGGCGCGCCGTCGGCAATCCGGTTTACGAAATACGCGCTGAATAACTGGCTGCGCATGATGGGTCCGACCTTTGATACTTCGCTGGCACTTGAATTCCTCGGTTTCACGGGTCCGGAAGCGCAGGAAGGGCTCGCGAGCCTGCGGGAAAAACGCCCGCCCAATTTCGACCCCAAATCGACCCTGTAAGGTGGACGACATGACAAAGGTCTATGAAGATTTCGACCAGGAAACGCTCGACAACGAATACCTGATCAGCCGGACGGTCCCGAGCCTTGAGCCGTTCATTGCGGATTACGGAAAATTCAGCGCCGAGGGGCGGGACAACCTCGATTGCCGTGTAGATGTTTCCTGCGGCGATCATCCCGACCAGTTGCTCGATATTTTTCCGGCCAAAGGAAAAGACGGCAAGGCGGCGCCTGTCTTTATTTTTATCCATGGCGGTTACTGGCGGATGCTCAGCCACAGGGAATCCTCGTTCATGGCGGAGAACATGGTCGCAAACGGTATCGCCGTTATCGCCGTCAATTATTCGCTGGCGCCGGATGCATCCATCGATACCATCGTTCAGCAGTGCCGTGAGGCCATTGCCTGGACCTGGCGCAATGCCGCTGATTTCGGCGCCGACCCGGACCGGATTTTTGTCGGCGGGTCTTCCGCCGGTGGGCACCTGACCGGGATGATGGTGGCGGGCGGCTGGCACGATGCGTTTGGTGTGCCGTCGGATGTGATCAAGGGGGCGGTGCCGCTCAGCGGGCTGCATGATCTCGAGCCGTTGCGTCATTCCTGCATCAACGAATGGGCGAAGCTCGACGAAGTTTCGGCGCGGCGTAACAGCCCGGTGCATCATCTGCCCGACGCGGGCTGTCCGTTGATCCTGTCATATGGCGCGTCCGAGACGGCGGAATTCAAGCGGCAAAGCGCGCTGCTGGCGGATGCCTGGCGGGCGAATGGCTGGCAGGCCGATATCTTCGAGCATCCCGATCGCAACCATTTCGATATCGTGTTCGACCTGCGCGACTTCGACAGCCTGCTGGGGCGCAAAGTCCGCGACATGATCGGCTGAAGAATCGCATGAAACCATGAAAGTTCCCGTCGTCTACACGGCGGTCTTTGCCATGCTGTTCCAGCAGGCATTATCGACCATGAGCGGGCTGACCATCCCGGTCCTCGCGCCGCCGATCGCCGCCGAGACGGGGATGAGCGCCAGCCTGGTCGGGGTTTACACGGCGTTCCTCTATGGTGGATCGATGATCTCGTCCCTGGCGGGGGGCGGTTTCCTTTTGCGTTATGGCGCGCTGCGCGTCAGCCAGGCCTGCCTGCTGGTGGTTGCTATCGGCCTGCTGATTAACACGCCGGGCTATATTTACCTGTTCGTGCTCGGCGCGATCGTGACCGGGCTTGGCGGCGGTCCGTCGACACCGGCCAGCTCGCAGATTCTGTCGCGCTATACCAACCCGTCGACGGCGCCGTTTATCTTTTCGATCAAGCAGACCGGTGTGCCCGTCGGGGGCGTGATCGCGGGCGCGTTGCTGCCGGTCTTTGTCGAACTGTTCGGCTGGCGCGGCGCGCTGGTTTGCGCAGCGTCGATGGCACTGGTGCTTGCCCTGATATTGCAGCCGTTCCGCGCCGAATTCGATTCGGACCGCCAACCGGAGCGCAGCCTGAAACTGACCGATCTGCGGGCAACCCTCGGTGCCGTGCTGCATGACGCCAGGGTGCGTGAACTCGCGCTGGGACTGTTCGCCTTTACCGGGTTGCAGCTTGCCTTCGCATCGTTCTTTGTGTCGTTCCTGTCGCTTGGCATGGGGTGGACCCTGACCGATGCGGGTATTGCCTATTCGGTTGCCATGGGGGCCGGTATTGCCGGGCGGCTGATCTGGGGCTGGGTCGGTTCGCGCTATGTGCCGCCGATTCTGCTGCTGGCGATTCTGGGCCTGGTGATGGGGCTGGCCTGCATGGCGATCGGGCTGGTCGATGCCAGCTGGCAGCAGCCTGCCGTCTGGGCGGTGGTGTTCATCTACGGGCTGACCGGGATCGGGTATCAGGGGGTATTGCTGGCGGAAATCGCGCGCATCGCGCCGCCCGGCATGGCGGGTGTCGTGACCGGTGGCGCAGTATTCTTCGCTTATATGGGTATGATCACCTTCCCCGGAAGCTTCGGTCTGATTCTTGCCCTGACAGACAGTTACCAGACCGCGTTTGTCATTCTGGGGGCTGTGCCGATCATCGTTGGTGCTATGCTGTTCCGGTCGGCGCGCCGTCAGAAAACTCAAGCTTCGTAGAACAAGAAACCTCAATCAGGAAATCGCTCATGGGACCCATTAAAACCACTATCGTCGGCAGCCTGCCCAAACCTCAATGGTTATCCGACCCGGAACAGCTGCGTGCACCGTGGCGCCAGGAAGGCGAGGCGCTCGAACAGGCGCAGGATGATGCGGTTGCGTTGACGCTGGCGTCACAGGAACAGGCCGGGCTCGATATTATCTGTGATGGTGAACAGCGCCGCCGGCATTACATCTGGGGCTTTATCGAACATCTCGGCAGCGTCGATTTCGAAAACCCGGCAAAGAAGCAAAGCCGCGGTCAGCGCTATTCCGAAGAAACCCCCGCACCCCGCGTGCTCGACGAATGGACCTGGACCAAGCCGGTCCTGCTCGATGCGCTGCGTTTTGCCAAGGCGCGCACCGACCGCCAGGTAAAGGTGACCCTGCCGGGGCCGATGACCGTGGCCGACAGCGTCTTTGACGAGGTCGGTGGCCGCTCCGATGCCGATTTTGCCGCCGCCTATGCCGACCTCCTGAACAAGGAGGCCCGCGCATTGTCCGAGGCCGGGGCCGACGTGATCCAGATCGATGAGCCCTGCTTCAATATCTATACCGACGAGGTAAAGGACTGGGGGCTGGAAATCCTGGAACGGGCATTCGACGGTGTTACCGCCAAGCGCGCCGTGCATATCTGCTACGGATACGGCACCGAGGTCGTTCTGAACTGGAAAAAAGCCAATGACGACTGGAGCCACTATAACGCCACCCTGCCGCTGATCGCCGATAGTTCGATCGACCAGATTTCCATCGAATGCGCGGCCTCAGGCGTCGATCTCAGCGTGCTCGACTGTCTTGCCGGCAAGGATGTGATGGTGGGCGTAATCGATGTCGGCACCGAGGAAGTGGAATCGGCGCAGGTCGTCGCCGACCGTATCCGTCATGCGATGAAACATGTTTCCGCCGAGCACCTGATTGCGTGCACCGATTGCGGGATGGTGCCGCGCAGCCGGCGGGCGGCCGAGGGCAAGATGAATGCGCTTGCCGCCGGGGCGGCGCTGGTAAACCGGGAACTCGGCGCCTGACGGTGCCGAATTCCCGGATGATCCGATAGGAATCTGTGGGTTAGACCCGCAGCCTGCCCTCAGACTTCTTTCAGCAAGCTGAAGGTACGCTCCCAGGACAGCTCTGCCGCCGCCTGGTTGTAGGCCTCTCCATGACCGGGGAGCATGTAGCCGTGTTCGACTCCTCCCGGATACAGGAACACTTCCGCGTCGTCGCGCGCTGTGAAAGTCTGTTTGACTTCGTCGATGACGGGCATTGGCGCCGCCCGGTCGTTGTCGCCCCAGTGGAAGCTGAGCGGACAGCTTACATCCGGCATGGCGTCGAGGTACTTGTCCATGAAGGAGCCGTGATAGGAGAAGCCCGCCTGGATGCCGCATTTGGCGGCGGCGACAAGGGCGAACGGCCCACCGTAGCAGAAACCCATGACAGCAACTTTGCCATTGCAGTCGTCCCGCGCGCGGAGATCATTGATCACGTCGGTTACATCGCCGAATGCCTGTTCGAACGGGGTCCGTCCCATGCGGGCGAATGCACGGGCGCGGCCCTCTTCGTCGTGGCCGATGATCCCCGGATCCTCGTCGCGCCAGAACGGATCGGGAATGATCGCGATATAGCCTTCGCCTGCGAGCCGTTCGGCAACCATGGCCATGTCGTCATTGACGCCGAAAATCGACGGAACCGCCACGACGGCGGTCGCGGGCCCGCCGCTGGGGAATGCCGCCATGCAGGGGATGTTGCCGCCGCCCGAGGCGGTGATATTGATCTCGGTTACAGCCATGGTTTCTGCCTTTCTTGATTATTGGTGCACGCGCAAATTTCTGCCCGGCCATCTGCCGGCCGGCGCCTTTTCTTACTTGATGTGATGTGTGGTTGCAAAGCTGCCACAGGCTGCTCAGCTCAAGCTGATGCGCCGGTGTCCGCGCTCGGGGTGGCGGCGGTTCGCCGGGCATGCAGGGTTTGGGCCGCACACAAAAACGGCGCCCCCATGACAGGGGCGCCGTCTTTGTTTCGGGGTGAGGCCGAATTTACATGCTCAACGGCGTGAAGCTCTGCGCCGATTCGGCTGTTTTCTCACGGTCCATGTCGGGCAGCGGGATCAGGCCCTTGTCGGCGAGATATCCGTCCGGTCCCCAGGCTTTCTCAGCCGTGAACTCGGACACGTATTCCCTGATGCCCGGAACGACACCGACATGGGCGTTCTTTACGTAGAAGAACATGGAGCGTGATACCGGGTACTTGCCGTCGGCAATGGAGTCGAATTCCGGTGCAGTCCCGTTGATGCTGCTGCCCTGGACCTTGTCGGCGTTCGAATCCAGGAACGAAAAGCCGAAGATGCCGAACGCGTTCGGATTGGCGACCAGTTTCTGAATGATCAGGACATCGTTTTCGCCCGCTTCGACGAAGCCGCCGTCTTCACGGATGCCGTGGCAGATGGCCTTGTACTTGTTCTTTTCGGACTTGCGGATGCTCTTGATTGCGGAGAACTGCTTGCAGCCGCCTTCCATGGCAAGCTCGACAAAGGCGTCGCGCGTGCCGGATGTCGGCGGCGGGCCGAGAACTTCGATCTTTTT
>Ga0209631_10003364_pt1 | contig 18470 bp, 21 predicted proteins | sample COG_08_FD_184752 | JGI IMG/M metagenome (GOLD analysis project Ga0209631, IMG submission 184752) | Pelagic Microbial community sample from North Sea - COGITO 998_met_08 (SPAdes) (version 2) | ecosystem: Environmental > Aquatic > Marine > Neritic zone/Coastal water | place: Helgoland, sampling...
TGCAATTGATGCCCACTTATGTTGGACTTGTGGATTTAATACCCATACAGGTATGGTAGATGGTAGTGAATTTGAAAAAACCACATACGAATCAACAGCCGAGATAATAAAAGATTTAAAACAAGTACATGATGGTTTGGCTTGGTACCCTAAGGTTATTAACTTACAAGAGAAAGGAATGGTATTCCCCGAATGGAATAAACGTCTCCAGGATTGGTATTGGGCAGCTGTTAATGCAGTGCCCGTAACTGAAGAGGAAAAGGAAAAATATCCTGACCCTGTAAATCCTGGTGAGTTTTATAAATTTAGAATGGATATGAAAAATATTAAACGATTTAATAAATTAGAATTCATGGATGCTGTAGAATTAATAGGTTTATTTGATGCAAAGTAATAAATGGAACGATGAGTATGAAGATTAGTTATGCCATACCGGTTCATAATGAACACGAAGAGATAGATAGGTTACTAGATCATCTTTTAAAACATAAAAATGATGTAGATGAAATAATAGTACAATGTGACGAAGGAAATACTGTTCCTAATGTATATAAAGTACTAGATAAATATAAAGGAAAAATTCAAATAATTGAATTCCCTCTAAACCGTGATTTTGCAAGTTTTAAGAATAATCTAAAAAACCACTGTACAGGTGAATGGATTTTTCAAATTGATGCTGATGAAATCCCTGATGAATATTTAATTGATACCTTACCATCTATATTAAAACAAAACCCTAACACTGAAGTATTTTGGGTGCCACGAACTAATACTGTGGATGGTATAACTCCCGAACATATAGATAAATGGGGATGGGTAAAGGATAACCAAGGAAGGATCAATTACCCCGATTACCAATGTAGGATTTTACAAAATAGTCCTACTATAAGTTGGGTAAGTAAGGTACATGAAGTTTTATATGGACATAAAACCCAAACCAAATTACCTGCTAATCCCGAATTTGGTTTAGTACACCATAAAACAATAGATAGACAGGAACATCAAAATAAACTATACAATACACTATGATTTTTTGGAGAATATTAGATAATAAAGTTTATGCCATAGGCGAAACAAATAAATTAGGTTTTGAAGAATCCGAAGGATTAAGAATCCCTGATGAATATTTAGAACAACAAGAATTTATAATAATGAGAACTTGTTTTGGTATGGGGGACTGGGGAATTTTAACAGCAATGCCACGTTTATTAAAACAAAAATACCCTAATTGCAAAGTATATTTACCCTCAGTTAATCTTTTAGAAGAATTATTTGGTGATATACAAAGGGGTTCTAATGCTCCCCAAAGTTGGGATTCCCCATTTGAAACTTGTTTAAGTGTTTTTAATAATAACCCTTACATAGATGGGTATAAAGATAAAGTAGAAGGCGAAGTATTTCATGATCATTATAGAATATATAATAACAATAATTTAGCTATTCCTTTAGTAGAACAGATGCTAAAATTTTGGCAATTAGAAGAAAATGAATATCAAGATTCTCAACCTGATTTATATTTTTCTAAAGAAGAAAAAGAATTAGGAGATAAAATTATTAAAGAACATGTAGGTGATGATGAATTTGGTTCTTTATTAATATCTAATAGATATGATTATACACAAGATAAATTAATATGTGATTTATTAAAAGAAAACCAACTACCCTATTTTTATTTTACCCCTAAACCAATAGACAAAACAGATTTTAATTTTATTAATAAAGCTTTAGATTTAAGACATATCCCAATTCGAATTCAATTGTATATCAAATCTAAAGCCAAAATCAATATAAGTAACCAGTGTGGGGTAAGCGATATGATAGCTAGATATTCAAATTCATATGTAATACAAAGACAATTTCCCCATAAACATAACTTTATAAAAGGTGTTAATTATTTAGATGATCAATTTAAAAGAATACTCTTAAAAGATATTCCTGATAAAACAGTATCTAAAACAACTACATCTAGAAAATGGAAAGCAGACTTAATTGATTTCTTTAATAAGGAAAAATATAAACAGTTTACGGCATTAGAAGTAGGTTCGTCTTTAGGGCATTCTACTCGTATATTAAGTCATTTATTTAAAGAAGTTACACCTCTAGATAATTTAGCTGAAAGACATGAAAAATCTAAACGTTTAAATCATGATAGAACTAATATAAACTATCGTGTTATGGATGTTTATAGAGAACCATGGAATTTTAAACAAATGGATATTATTTTTATAGATTGTGTCCATGATTACCAGCACATCAAAAGTGATATAGATAACTCTTTAAGATCATTTAATAAACCTATTTTAGTTTTTGATGATTATGGGCTATTTCCCGATTTAAAACAAGCAATAGATGAGTATATAAATAGTGGCCAACTAAAAATTTTAAAACGTATAGGAAATTATGAGGGAACTACTTACCCAAAGACTAAAAACAAAATTTTAAAAGATCGAGAAGGATTGATATGTCAAGCAATATAATAAATACCGAACCTATAAATAACTGCCCTATAACGGGTGAATCTGATTATTTTTCTGATTATATTATAAAATCTTTACCTAATTTTAAGGGTAAATTTATAGTATTTCTCCCTGAAATAAAAATAATATAAGCATGAATAAAAAAGTTATATACACTGCTATTTTTGGTACTGATTATTATTTACATGAACCAGAAGTGCCTATCGAAGGATATGATTTTATTTGCTTTACAGATAACCCAAAATACAAATCGAATATATGGGAAGTAAAATTACTACCTAAAATGTATGATGGGGTTAGAGATTCTAAAAAACCTAAAATATTACCACATAGATATCTTCAAAAATACGATATTAGCATATGGGTAGATGGAGATATAAAAATAACATCTAATATAGACGAATTAGTTACTACCCACTTAAAACATCATAACCATGCTGCTTTTAATCATGAATTATGTGGTATAACAACTACCGGGGATTTAAATAGACGTAATTGTGTATATGATGAAGCTACTTTTATTAAGTGGTTAGGAGACCAACACCCTAAAAAACGATATAAGGATAATTTAGACACTATAAATTCTCAAATAGAAAGATATAAATTAAATAACTATCCTTCTAAAAATGGTTTAACCCGTAATACAATTTTAATTAGAAAACACAACGAGATTGATGTAATTAAAACTATGGAAACTTGGTGGGCAGAAGTTAAATATGGAAGTAAAAGAGATCAGTTAAGTTTTAATTATAGTGCTTGGAAAAATAATTTTAAGTTTACTTATATCCAAGAAGATATAGATAATAACCCATGGTTTAAATTAATGAAAGTGTGGAGACGCGAACAAAATAAAAAAAATAATGGATAAATATTCTCCTATAAGTTTAGATTATTTTTTAAATATGGAATTATCTCCAGGCGGAGGGGGGAAAGAAATTATTAAACAAAATAATACTCTCAAAACCGTAAGGGATGTAGTTAATTTTTATTCAATATCCTCTAATTTAGAATTTTCTGAAAAACAAATTACCCCTCAAAATGGCCAATATTTTAATTGTATGGTGGCCGAATTTAGACATAACACTGGGGATCACCATAAAATTGGGTGGAAAAACATGACCATGGATTATTATAACAGTTTATCCCCTATGTCAGACAATGAAATAGAAATTTCCTTACAAAACAACCCAGTTGAGTTTGATAATGGTTTTATTAGGCATAGTTACCATAGAGCTTGTGCTATGATTGGCAGACTTATAAAGGGTAAACCTTACATTCCTTTTTATATGAAAACTACCCAAATATATGATGAAGCTAGAAAAAAAGATGGATTACATAGGATTAAACCTTTAACTAATAAAATTAAATTATTATCTGTATTAGATAATATGGGTATAGATAGAAATGAATATTGCATATGTCAAAGTGGTATATTAAATGTAATGGGTATTAGGGATAATGATGATTTAGATCTTATTATTTCTAGCAAATTAAGGAATCAAAATATTAATTTTCCACCAGGTATTGATGTTTTTTCTAAGGATAGAAAAAAATTCGATTATTTTGGCGCTAGTGGAGATGATGATATACTTCAAAATTATTGTACTATTATAGGAGGGTATAAATTTTTAGAACCTAGATTTTATTTTGCAAGAAAATTTATAAATAAATCTTCTCGAGATATTTCTGATTGGGAAGGTATTGATAGCTTTTTTAAACAAGGTAAACATAAAGGATATCCCTTTAATTTTGAATTTTATAAATGGGGATTGCCCTATATGACTGAACGTATTGATATATCTGAGTTAGATTTAAATTCATTAAAGCTAATAAAAGACAAATATAATAGAATAGTTGATGGGGTAAATCATGGGAGAGCAGTATACCAGGGAGACGGGTATTATATAAAAATCTTCCACCCTGAATATTGTAGATTATCTAATTTTATAGAAGCTTTAAAAAGCGGCTTCCTAAACGGCTTAACCCCTTCACTAACCCATCTAATTACAGATAAAAACCAAATCATAGGTTATATAACCCTATCAGGCGACCACCCCTCCCAAATTCCTGATCATTTAACTAGGAGTATACTTAGAAATTGTAAACAGCGTAATAAGTTATTTTATGATTTGGTTCCTATTAATGTTATTAAAGATCATTATTATGGAGAATGGGGGTTAATAGATTTAGAAAGTGTTTATGATTTGGATAAATTAAATCTATTACATACACATAATGCTGAAATTAAACCGCCTCAACTATTAGAATGGATAAAACGAATATAGTTTTTATTCCTAATATAAGTTTAGGAAATAATAGGAACGCCCCATATCATTACTCAATTAAAAGTTGGGAACAATGGGCTGAACAATATAATGATATTAAAGTTATAGAATGGACAGACCCTATTATGGACCCAAATCAATTTAAAATAACATTACAGCGTTATTGGGTTCATGATATTTTAGAACATAATAATATATCATACGACCAAGTACTGTTAGTAGATGCTGATACTATAGTACACCCTAACTGTCCTAATTTTTTTAATGAAACTAAAAATAAATTTGGAGTAGTAGTAAACAATGGGTGTTATGAATGGGTTACTAGAAGTATAGGAGAATGGGGCAGAGAATTATTTCCGACCCAACCCAAAGTAAAACCTTGGCGGTATTTTAATGGAGGCTTCCAAATAACTAATAAAAAACATATTCCCTTTTATAATCAAGTAAAAGAATATTACACAACTAATATTAACCAAATTAAACAACTAGGAGAACAAATTAAAGCAGGCACTGATCAAACTATTATAAATTATTTGGTTCAACAATATTCTATTGATACATTATATATGCCCGAAGCTTATAATCTGCAAGATTTGTTTAGAAAAAATTTACTTCATATTCCTAATCACTCTTGGTTCCCTGATACATTAAGGTTTTTAGATGCGGGGTGGGTATATCATTTTAATGCTATACCCCAAAACCCAAGACATGTAGGGTATTGGATGGAAAGAACATATAACAAGTTATATGAATGAAAATAGCATTTTTTACAGAGGGAGGATATCAGGGCAAAGTTCCTAGAAACCACCCAAATATGAGAACCGAATTAGCATGGATGTGTGCTTTAAATGCGGATCATTGGAATATAAATCAACCACCTAATCAACATTATGATTTAGGTGTTGTTATTATACCAAAGAAAAACCCCCAATTTAATATAGATAAACTAAAACAATACTGTGATAAAATAGCAGTAATGCAAGAAGGCCCTAATTGGTATTGGCAAGATTATCAATTACCCCAACAAGTATGGTACTATAATACTATACAGGAAGCTGATTTTATGTTTGTTCATAATGAATCGGATAAGAAATATTATACAGGGCTTACAGGAAAAAAATGTATTGTATTGCCAAGCCTTATGATAGAAGATTCAATTAGTAACTTACCTAGAGTTAATAGAGAAAATATTATTATGGGGGGTAATTTTTGTTCATGGTATGGGGGTTTTGATTCATATGTTATAGCACAAGAAGTAGATTGTCCTATTTATATTCCTAGTATGGGAAGAAAAATTGAAGGTGAGGAACAAATACCTAATTTAAACCATTTACAATATATGAGTTGGGTAGAATGGATTAAAACGCTTAATAATTTTAAGTATGGTATTCATATGATGCGTACACATGCCGCGGGCACTTTCGCATTAAACTGCGCTTATTTAGGGATTCCGTGCATTGGATATGAGGGACTAGACACACAAGAAAAATGCCACCCTAATCTAACAGTTAAACTAGGAGATTTGGATAATGCTAAAAAATTAATTACGAAATTAAAAACAGATAAACAATTTTATGATTTATGTTCTTCTGAATCTACAAAAGCATATAAAAGCCATTATAGTGAATCTGTATTTAAAAATAAAATAAAAATAAAATGAAGATATTAGGATTCCAAAGTGGTCATGATGTGTCTTATTGTATATTAGATAAGGGTATTCCCGTTATACATGAAGAACTAGAGAGATTTATAAGAGAAAAAGAACCTTTAGGAGATGGTTTAGAGATGGCTATCCAAAGACTCAATATTGATGATATTAATAATATACAGCATTTTGCTTTTGGTAACCCCGGGGGTAGAAGTGGAAAATATAAAGAAATTTGTGGAAAACAATCTGCTGACAATAAAATGAAAGAAGTATTAAGGCAAAATAAGGGAGAATATTATGTTATTGGCCATCACCAATCCCATGCAGCCAATGCTTTTTTTTCAAGCAACTTTGATGAAGCTTTAATCATAACTATAGATGGATCAGGCACAGAAAAAAGCAACCATGAAGATGTAACTACTGAAAAGGGTGGTTTTTCCACATCTTTTACTTTTTGGGAAGGAAAAGACAATAAAATAAGTCCTATCTTAAGGATTCCCATGCAACAATTAACTTTAGGATCTCCTTGGAGAATTTATACTAGAGAAATTTTTGGCTTATCTGCTGGACATCCCCATGGATTAGCAGCTGGTACTATTATGGCTATGGCTTCAGTAGGTGATCCAAATAAATACTACCAAGATTTTTATTCTGCATTTAAAGCAGGAGGTGGGGGCCCCAGTATTCACACTATGAATAACTGTAAAAAATACAAGGAAATAGCTAAAATAAGTGAACAAGAAAAGTTTGATATAGCTGCGGGTATTCAAAAAGCAACTGAAATGGTAACTTATGAAACTATAAAACCAATAATTGATCAGTATAGACCAAAAAATATTTGCTTTTCAGGGGGGGTTATACTAAATTCAGTTATGATGGGTAAGATGTATGACTGGTTTAAAATAAAAAACATGTATGTTTGTCCTGTCCCTTACGATGGGGGATTAGCTATTGGATCAGCACAATATGTTTGGCATCATATTCTAGAAAACCCTAGAATTAATTGGGTGGACGATTGCCCTCCATATATGGGAGCAACATACAGTAGGGAAGAAGTTATAAATTCATTAACTTCTAAAAATATTCCATACACAGAAACAACTGATGAGGAAATTCTTGATTTATTAGATCAACAAAATATTATTTCTATATTTCATGGAGGTGCAGAATCTGGTAGAAGGGCATTAGGTAATAGAAGCATTATAGCTGATCCCAGAAATCCCAAAATGAAGGATTTAATAAATGAAAAAGTAAAACATAGGCAATGGTTTAGACCATTCGCTCCTTCTATTTTAAAAGAAGATGTTGGTGATTGGTTTACTATGGATATAGAAAGTCCTTATATGAGCTTTGTATTACCCTTTAAGGAAGAAGTTAAAGATAAAGTGCCAGCAGTGGTTCATTTAGATGGTACCGGAAGATTACAAACCGTAACTAAAAATAATAATAAATGGTACTATAACTTTATAAAAAAATGGAAGGAAAAAACTGGAGTACCTATAATACTTAATACTAGTTTCAATGATAGAGAACCAATAGTAGAAACTCCAGAACATGCCTTAAATTGTTTCTTGAGAACCAATATAGATTTTTTATATTTTAGTGATTATAAAATTTTAGTAAAGAAAAAATAATGAAAGTAGTACATAAACCTTGGGGCAAAGAAGAATGGTTAGAACTTAATGATAGATATTGTTATAAAAGGATCTACATAAATGCTGGCTATAAAACCAGTTTCCAATATCACCTTCAAAAAAGAGAAACTAACTATATTATTGATGGTACTGCTGAAGTATGGTTAGAAAATGATAATGGTGAGATAGAAAAAAAAATCATGAAAGCAGGAGATTTTTTTAATGTAACCCCACCTAAAAAACACCGGGTAATAGCAATTACTGATATTATTCTTCAAGAAGTTTCTACCCCTGAAGTAGATGATGTATTTAGGATTAATGATGAATTTAATAGAGTTGACGGTAAAATCGAAGCAGAACATGCTACCCCTGCTGTTTTAATATTAGCAGCCGGTATAGGAAGCCGTTTAGGAAATTTAACTAAAAATATTAATAAAGCAATGTTGCCTATTAATAATAAGGCAATTATTTCATATATTATAGATAAATTCCCAAAGGAATATGATTTTGTAATAGCTTTAGGGTATCAAGGAAAATTATTAAAAGAATATTGCTTAACATCTTTTCCTAATCATAAATTTACTTTTGTAGATATAAAAGATTTTGATACCCCTAATTCAGGACCTGGATCTACGGCATTGAAGTGTAAAAAATTCCTCCAAAGACCCTTCTACTTCATAACAGCTGATTGTATCATTGATTCCCCTATCCCCCACTTAGATGGGAATTGGTTAGGAGTATACCCTACTAGCTACCCAGAAAAATACTCTACAGTACAAACAGATTCCCAAAGTAATATTATTAAATTTACCAATAAAAACACTCAAGGGTATGATCAAGCTTTTATAGGATTAGCTAGTATCTGGGACTATACTACTTTTTGGGTCCAATTAGAAAATAATTTAGAACAAGGGGAAATAGTATCAGCATTCTTAACTCCTGAAGTTTACCCTACCTTTAAAACCAAACAACTCAAGTGGTTAGACACAGGTAATTTAGATGATTTAAACAAAACTAAGTTATACTTTAATGATAACCCCCTATCTTTATATAAAGAAACAGATGAAATTACTTATAAAGAAAATAAATTTATTAAGTTTAACCCATCAACTTCTTTTATAAAAAATAAAGTATCCCGAGCATCCGCCCTTAAAGACTTAATCCCCTTAGGATTTAATGCAGGAACTAATTTTATTAGTTATGATTGGGAACCAGGGGATACAGTTTATAATTATGATTCTTTAAAAATTTATAACAAATTTCTCGAATTTTTTAACAAAGTAATTAAATCATCTCAAGTATATAATGCCCCTACTGAAATATTTGACAAATTTTACATTGAAAAGACTCTTAATAGAAAACAAAAATTTCTAGATAAATTTGGGGATAAGTATCTAGAACAAAAGTTTACTATTAATGATATTACTTATCCTTCTTTAGCTGAGGTATTTAGTAAAATAGATGTAAAAGAATTTTATCAAAATCCTTTATATACTAAATTTCATGGTGATTTACAATTTGATAATATATTATATAATAAAGAAACAGATAAGTTTACTTACATAGATTGGAGAGAATCTTTTGGGGAAAGTACAAAAGGTGGAGATATATATTATGATTTAGCTAAATTATATGGTGGGTGTATAATTCCGTATAATATTATGAAACAAGATGATTCAATTAAGTTTAGCGAAGGTGATACTATTGTAAATTATTCTTACACCAATTTAAAGTCTTTATCTAAATTTAAATCTACCTATAAGAATTGGATTATTTCTAATGGTTATGATTTGAACAAAATCAAAACCCTTACAGCACTTATATTTTTAAATATGTCTCCTTTACATGATGAAAAATTTGGTAAAATGTTATGGTTTAAGTGTATAGAAATTTTATCTAATGTTAATTAATAAAGATACTAATATATACTGTTCGTTTTCCCAAACTCCTGGAAATAATGGGTGTAAATTTTTTAATTCTAAATTTAAAGAAAACAATATAAACGCTATATATAAGTCGTTTTATTCTAACAATATAGAAGATTCTATTAAGGCTGTTAAAACTTTAGGAATTAAAGGATTTGCTGTAAGTATGCCTTTTAAAACCAAAATACTTGATTATGTAGATATAATTACCCCGGAAGTTAAAGCCATTGGCGCTGCTAATACTGTTACTAATAATAGTGACATTTTAACAGCTTATAACACTGACTGGTTAGGGGCATATAATTTTTTATCTACATTAACTTATGATCTAAAAGACAATATTACTATATTAGGCAATGGGGGGTTTAGTAAAGCTGTTCAATATGCCTGTAATAAACTTAACATTACATTTAGTATTATTGAAAGAAACAACTGGGATTTGGTTCCTACATTAAAGGGCATTACATTTAATTGCACTCCTATAGAAGTAACTACCCAGGGCTATATGATAGACGGTAGACCTCATACTGATACAGGTATTACAATAGCTAATTTACAAGCTTTAGAACAATATAAAATTTATACTAATGTATCCTAAATATTATATAGGACCTATGTCAAAAAACATAGTAGACGCTATTATTGAATTCTCTAATGAATCAAATCATTTAATAGGATTAATACCCTCTAGAAGGCAGGTAGAATGGAATGGGGGTTATGTTAACAATTGGACTACTAAAGAATTTAGTAAATATTCCAATATATTAGTCCTTAAAAGAGACCATTCAGGACCCGGGCAGGGATATCTTGATGATGATGGTTATATTTCATTAAAAGAAGATTGTAAGTATTTTAACTTAATTCATATTGATCCTTGGAAAAAATACCCTAAATATGCAGATGGTTTAAAATGGAGTATTGATATGATTAAATTTTGTTATAAAGAAAACCCCAATATTGAATTTGAAATAGGAACCGAAGAAGCTATAAGAAAATTTGAGCCTAAAGAGTTAAACCAATTAGTTATTGATATGTATAACTCTCTTCCAAGTAAAATATTTAAACAAATCAAATATTTAGTAATTCAATCAGGTACCTCCTTAAAGGAAACAACTAACACGGGGGAATATGATAAAGGTAGATTATTAAGTATGGTTAATGTGGCTAAACATTGGGGTTTAATTTCTAAAGAACATAATGGAGATTATATTCCATCTGATTTAATTAAAGAAAAAATGTCTTTAGGATTAGATTCTATTAATATAGCACCTGAATTTGGTCTTATAGAAACCCAAACATATTTAGATAATAATATTGATATAAATAAATTTTGGGAGATTTGTTATAAATCAAAACGTTGGGAAAAATGGGTTAATCCAGATTTTGATCCGTTTATACAAAAAGAAGATTTAATTAAAATATGTGGGCATTATGTTTTATCTAATTCCGAGTTCTTAAAAATCAAACCTAATATTGATTTTCAAATCAAAACCAATATAAAAGAAAAACTCTATGAACTCTGTAGATAAAAGACCTTATACTATTTTTTGTGATATAGATGGAACTTTAGTTACACATTCCCCCCCTACTACTTCACAGTTACCCACACATAAGCTAGAATTATTAGAGGGCACTATCGAAAAAATCCTTGAATGGGATAAACTAGGGTATAATATTATTTTAACTACAGGCAGGAAAGAAAGTCTTAGAAAAATAACAGAAAGGCAATTAGGAGAAGCCGGAATAATCTATGATCAATTAATAATGGGAATAGGAGGGGGTAAACGTTATCTTATAAATGACAAAAAACCATATGGTACTGAAGATTATGCTGTAGCAATTAATTTAGAACGTAATAAAGGTATAAAAAATCTAAAAATATGAGAATAGCTCTTTGTTTACATGGTAATGTTGGTATGTTATACACTAATAAGAACCAGTATAAATGGGATCAATATGTAGATTATAGGATAGGATATTCACATTTCAATAAACATCTATTTAATGTTAATGCTAACGTAGATGTTTTTATACATAGTTGGAATACAGAGTTTGAGAAAGGTATTAAAAAACTTTACCAACCTAAATTATCACTGTTCGAAAAGCAAAAGAAATTTAACGCCAAGGGAAGCACTGAAGTAGGAACCCTTCGTAAAGAACACATGTTTAGTAGATGGTACTCAGTAAAGGAATCAATTAGATTAAAAAAAGAATATGAGATAAAAAATAATTTCAAATATGATTTTGTTTTATCTACAAGGTTTGATTTTTTATTTTTAGAAGATATTAATTTTAATTTATTTGAAGATAAATCATTATTATATGTTCCGTTCAATGACAATTATATGCCCCATAATCCAAGGATAGTTGATTATTTTTTCTTTTCTAATTCCGAAAATATGGATAAGTATTTAGGAGGTTTGTATGATTGGTTACTTCCTAGATTAGAAAAAACAGATTCATCCGGTAAAGTTGATTCACACACAGATTCAATGGTTTTTGCTAAAAAATGCAATCTTGAAGTAGCTATGCTTGAGGATTATAAAGAACCTGAAAGTATTATAATAGCAAGAGCATATTATAATGATTGTGAATACAAAGGAGATAATTTTCCGGGTGTAGATAAATTAAAAAAGTTAACACGTTACCCTCGTGGGTCTAGATTTTAAAAAAATGGAAAAAATATATTCAAGAGTAGACGGAAGATTACTTCATATTATAAATAGAATTTATGAATTCGAGGAAAGAAAAGAAATTATTCCCAAAGAGAATTTTTTGCAGTGTGCTACATTAAAGATGGAAAAAGGAAAAACATTTCCTCCTCATAAACATATAACTAAAGATAGACATTATTCTGAACAAATAGCCCAAGAATCTTGGGTAGTAATTAAAGGTAGTGTAAAATGTAAATTTTATGATATAGATGATAGTTTAATAGCAGAACCTATATTAAGGCAAGGAGATGCTAGTTTTACATTATATGGGGGCCACACTTATGAAATTTTAGAAGAAGATACTTTAGTATATGAATATAAAACTGGTCCCTATGAAGGACAAAAATTAGATAAAATTTTTATAAATGAAAAAAATTAATTTAGGTTGTGGTTGGAGAAATTTTGGTGAAGATTGGATTCACATAGATGGGGGAGATTACCCTCATTTAGATTCTAAAGATATTATTAATATCCCATATGAAAATGGTTCTATTGATCTAATATACCTCAGCCATGTATTAGAATACTTTGATCGAGTAGAAGTAATAGATATATTAAAAAATTGGTATACTAAACTTAAACCAAATGGAGTTCTTAGGATAGCTGTTCCCAATTTTAAAGAAATGGCTAAATTATATATAGAGGATAATGTTCCCCTAAATAAATTTGTAGGCCCTTTATATGGTAGAATGAAAATGGATGATCAGTGGATATATCATAAAACTACTTATGATTTTAAAGAACTCTCAGAAATACTAAATAAATGTGGGTTTACTAAGGTAGTTTCTTACGACTGGCGTAATACTGAACATTCTGAATTTGATGACCATTCCCAAGCATATATACCCCATATGGATAAAGAAAATGGGACTCTTATTTCACTAAATATAGAAGCAATAAAATGAGTTTTGAAACTGTAACTAAATTTGAAGATAAAATTGCATCATTCTTTGGGGCACCATATGCTATAGCTGTGGACTCATGTACTCATGGGTTAGAATTATGTTTAAGATACAATAATGTTTCTAAAATCAATGTACCCAAAAGAACATATCTTTCTATCCCATTTTTAGCAGATAAACTAAAAATTCAACTCAACTGGAAAGATGAAAATTGGAAAGATTATTATCACTTAACTTATAATATTATAGATGCTGCTGTATTATGGGAACCAAATAGTTACATCCCTAAAACTTTTATGGGTATCAGTTTCCAATACAGAAAACATTTGGCTTTAGGTAGAGGGGGTATTATATTAACCGATAATAAAGAAGCAGCAATACAACTCAAAAAAATGTCCTATGACGGTAGATTACCAGATATACCCTGGAGAGAACAAAATATAGACACTATAGGATACCATTATTATATGACACCAGAAACAGCACAGTTAGGTTTAGATAAACTACCTGATGCTATTAAAAATAAACCATACCAATGGAAAATAACAGATTGGCCAGATTTAACTAAAATGAAAGTTTTTAAAGACACTTATAATGAAGGGTATATATTTGAATCTACAAAAGATCCTAATATAGTTAAAAAAAGAAAATTTGGTGATTATGATCATTTTGAATATTGTAAAATAAACAATATAGATCCTTATTTACAAACAAAATAAAATATGAAAAAAGCATTCATAACAGGAATTGGAGGACAAGATGGTTCCTATTTATCAGAATATCTATTATCTTTAGGATATGAAGTACATGGTATTGTAAGAAGAAATTCAACCCCAGAACATCAAGATAGTAGATTAGAACACTTAGAAGGACAAATCCACACATATTATGGGGATCTATTAGATCAAGGGGGATTAGAAAAACTCCTGGACGATATACAACCGGATGAAATTTATAATATCGCTGCCCAATCCCATGTGAGAATCAGTTTTGATATCCCCCAATTTACAGTTCAAACAAATGCCTTAGGGGTTATTAATGTATTAGAAGCATATAGAAGAGCATGCCCAAATGCTAAATTCTACCAAGCCAGTTCATCTGAAATGTTTGGTTTATCAGTAGATGAAGATAATGTCCAACGTGAAACCACACCTATGAATCCTGTTTCCCCTTATGGGTGCTCAAAGGTATTTGGATATAATATTACCCGTAACTATAGAAGGGCTTATAAATTACATACTTCTAACGGTATTCTGTTTAACCATGAATCACCTAGAAGGGGTAGCAATTTTGTTACTAATAAGGTAGTTAAGGGAGCTGTTAGAATTTATCTAGGTTTACAAGATAAACTTGAACTAGGTAATATGGATTCATACCGTGATTGGGGCCACTCAAAAGATTATGTGCGTGCAATGCATTTAATATTACAGCAAGATAAGCCAGGTGATTGGGTTGTGGCTACAGGTGAAACCCATTCAGTAAGAGAAATGTGTGATTACGTTTTTACAAAATTAGGAATGAATTATAAGGATTATGTAGTCCAAAATCCTAAATATTTAAGACCTGAAGAACTACCTTATTTAAAAGGAGATTCTACTAAAATTCGAACTGAATTAGGTTGGGAACCAGAATATAGTTTCACGGATTTAATGGATGAAATGATCGATCACTGGTTAAAAATATATAAAAACTAATAATGGTTAGTATAGTACAAAACTTTATATGCACTAAAAATGAAAGATTAGATATATTAAAAAATAATATATCTAAACTAGGAAAAATTTTTAAAGATTTTGAATTTTTTGTTAATTATGGGTCTTTAACTAATTTAGATGAGGTTTATCAATTATATAGTGATAACATACCTAAATTAAATTTTTATAATAATCTAGAAGAAGATTGGGCCCAAGTAACATTAGCTTTATCAAACCAAATCAATACCCCTTATACTATGTTCTTATGTGAAGATATGGTTATTAATGCTGATAATAATAAAATACATAATTGCATAAATGAATATATAGATAATGATTATGATTATCTTCTACTTACAAGACTACATAAATACCTAGAACAGAAGTATATTGAAGGTTACACACCATATAATAAAACTACTTCTCCCGGCTATAAAAAGTTAAATAATGGGTATTTTTACCTAGGACAACATGCCCCTCATAAAAGACTTAGTACTGATGCTGTTTATAAAACTGATTGGTATAGAGAAAGACTTCAAGAATTTATAGAAAAAAGACACTTATGTACTCACGATATCCCCATTAAGGTTCTTTCAAAACCCAATTATTATGAAGGGTATTATGATTTTAATAATGGTATGGCTAGATTTAAAGATCTTAAGTGCTATATCCCTGATGAAGTCTTACTATTAGAATTTGACACAATAAGAGAAAACAGATGAAAATAAGTTTAATACAACCAGGTAGAAATAATCTTAAGTACCTAAAATGGTCTTATGATTCAATTAGAAAAAACCAAGGCAACCACGAAGTAGAAATCTGTGTAGCAGATGACTTTTCAAACGATGGTACTTGGGATTGGTGTCAAGAAATGATGGATAAAGATCCATTATTTAAAGCAATTAGAAATGAAGGACCAACTAGATTAGGCCATACTATATTATATGATAGGTTAGTGAATGAAGTAGCAACAAAAGATATTTGTATGATTTACCATGCTGATATGTACTTGTGTCCGGGTGCTTTAGATTCAATTGAGGATGAACTCAAAGAAAAAACAATAGTATCACTTACTAGAATTGAACCCCCACTTCATCCTGATGGTCCTGAAAAAATACTTAAAGATTTTGGTATTGAACCAGAAGAATTTAATGAACAAGGGTTACTTGATTTCCTAAATTCAAGAGTACCTAATAATGATACTACTGAAGGTATATTTGCTCCTTGGGCATTTTGGAAAAGTGATTTTCAAGAAATTGGGGGACATGATCCTATATTTGCACCACAGTCAAAAGAAGATACTGATATATTTAACCGCTTTCAATTAAATGGTATTAAATTTATTCAAACATGGCATGGATGTGTTTATCATATGACATGTAGAGGTAGTAGATTTGCAGATGGGGCTAAACGTAATCCTAACGGTGAAGTATTCATGAAAAACAGAGAAACAGATGAATGGTTAAAACAAAACCAAAAATCAACTCGTGAATTTTTACGTAAATGGGGCCATTTCTGTAAACATGATACATTGATGAAACCAATTATACCACCTAAGTACGATATTGGTTTTATTGTTAGAAATAGTAATATCCAATTACTAGAAGCATTAGAACCTTGGTGTAGTACCTATTATGGGGATGGGGAAGAGGCTCAATATAGTTTTTACATTAAAGGCGAACAACCAAAAACTTCTTTTAACCTAACAGATAAAATTAAACCTTATGATAACGAAAAAAACAACTATGTTTTAGTTGAAATAAATGGCAATAATTTTAATAATCAAGATTTCCAGTACCTACAGTTACTTTCTGAAGTAATTAAAGAGGCAAACGAAACTGGAGAATTTGAATTGGGTAATATGAAAGTAAATATAACTAATCTTACAACATTTGAAAATAAATTAATAATATGCAAATAATAGTAACAGGTGGAGCAGGTTTTGTAGGCACTAATTTATGTAAAAAGTTAATAGAATTAGGACATAAAGTAACCTCAATAGATAATTACTCAACAGGTAAGAAAGAAAATCATATTGAAGGGGTTAGATATGAAAATTTTGATATTAGGAATATCTATGATTATAAATGGGTATATAATGAACGCCCTGATATAATATTCCATATGGCGGCCATTGCTCGAATCCAACCCTCATTTGAGCAACCTAAAAAATATTTTACAACTAACGCCAATGGAACTTTAGAAATAGTAGATTATTGTGCTAAAAACAATGTGCCCCTAATATATGCAGGTTCATCATCACACCATTCAGGTAAATTTAAAAACCCATACACATTTAGTAAAGATGTAGGTGAAGAAATAGTCAAACTATACCAAGAACACTATGATTTAAAAGCATCTATTGTTCGTTTCTATAATGTTTATGGTCCCCATCAACTAACCGAAGGGGGATATACTACACTAATTGGTAGGTGGTTAAACAATATAGAAAAAGGAATCGATTGTGAAATTTATGGTGATGGCAACCAACGAAGAGATTTTACTCATGTTGATGACATAGTAGATGCCCTAATTAGAATACAAAAACAACAGGCATATGATAATAATTTTGAATTAGGTAGGGGTAGAAACCACTCAGTGAATGAAATCGCTGAAATGTTAAATATTACCCCTATATATAAACCCTCTAAACCAGGTGAAGCGCGAAATACTCTTAATACTGATACTTTAGCCAAAGATATGTTAGGGTGGAATCCAAAAATTGACTTGGAAGATTATTTTATTTAATATTTATAACAAATGACAACAATGAAAAAGACTGAATTACACGATATGGTTTTAGAAACTATGCACGAGTATATAACTGAAGCCGAATTATCCACTGGAGACAATACATTTACTATTAAAGTAGCTGTAAATAAGAACCCAACTAAAGAAGGTATCAAAATTCAACTAATACCTAAAGGTGGAACCATATTAAACGACCCTGATGAAAAAAACAACGTCAGCGAAAAAGTCCAATCAGCAATGAATAACGCTTTAGACAAATATGGTCTACAGGTTAGCATTGATCCAGATATAAAGCAAGCAACTGATAATCCTAACGTGTTGGGATACTATATTCCTATAAATCAGTTCAAAAACCTAATCACGAAAGCTCTTAAAGGGGAATAAATTAGAATCTTGGTTTCACGAGCTTTCTTTCATATATTTAATAAAGATGAGAAAGA
>Ga0209631_10003365_pt1 | contig 18470 bp, 20 predicted proteins | sample COG_08_FD_184752 | JGI IMG/M metagenome (GOLD analysis project Ga0209631, IMG submission 184752) | Pelagic Microbial community sample from North Sea - COGITO 998_met_08 (SPAdes) (version 2) | ecosystem: Environmental > Aquatic > Marine > Neritic zone/Coastal water | place: Helgoland, sampling...
TTTTTATACAGCTCAGCCAGTCTGGCAATAGAATTGCTATGATATACATCAAAGAATTCTTGCTTGTTAATCAGATTGATTTCTTCTGAAATCTGACCTAAAAGTTTAGGTTTTTTCATTAATTTCTTTTCTAAATTAATTAAAGCGGTTGCGTAGACCATTACATTGTGCATTTCTATTGTCTTTTTCTCAAGAATTAGCTTTAAAGAATCAAAACCTATTTTTAAATCCTCGGGCGAGGTAAAAATTTCATCAATAGAGTCACTTGGGCTAACAATACTATTTAGACTTGCTTTATTCGTATGGCTATCACACTTCCCAGAAATTGCAAGCTGGTGAACTAAAGCAGAAGACTGAAAAATACTTGCAAGGGCTATAGTTTGTTTTGCTGACTTATTCATTGTATCTAGATTTTATTACACTTCCGCCAAGGCATCTTTCTCCATCATAAAAAACTACTGATTGACCAGGTGTAATAGCTCTTTGAGAGTCTTTAAAGAAAACCTTAATAGTTTGGTTTTCACCAGCTGAAACAGTACAGTCTTGAGAGGCCTGACGGTAACGTATTTTAGCACTGCAGCGCATTGGCATTTCAGGTTCGTCATCAATCCAATGAACGTCATCAGCAACTAATGAATCATGATAAAGTAATTGGTGATCACCTTGAACTGCAACAATTTGATTTGATTCAGTCAATTTGTCTGCTACAAACCAAGGCTCTTGCGAATGACCGTATCCTCCACCTATTTCAAGCCCTTTTCTTTGTCCAATGGTATAGAAAGGAAGTCCATGATGATGTTTTATAAATGACCCATCCTGATCAATGATGTCACCTCTCTCCTTAGGTAGAAAGGTCGTGAGGAACTCTGAAAATGGCCTTTCTCCTATAAAACAGATTCCGGTTGAGTCTTTTTTATCTGCTGTAATAAAATGATTATTTTTTGCAATTTCACGAACCTCTTTTTTATTAATCTCTCCAAGAGGAAATAGACTTTGTGAAAGCTGATCTTGATTAAGCAAATGAAGAAAATAGCTTTGATCTTTATTGCCATCAATTCCTGCTTTAAGAAGATATTTTCCATTTTCTTCACTAATTCGTGCATAGTGACCAGTTGCAATTTTAGTCGCTCCAAGATCTTTGGCATAGTCAAGAAATGCTTTAAATTTTATTCTTTGATTGCATAAAACATCAGGATTAGGGGTGCGACCTTTCTTATGTTCTGCAAGAAAATGTTCAAAGACATCTTCCCAATATTCATGTGAAAAATTTACAGTATGAAGTTTAATTCCTAACTCATCAGAAACTTGCTGCGCATCTGCTAAATCTTCAGAAGCACTACAATATTCATCTTCATCATCTTCATCCCAATTTTTCATAAACAAGGCTTCAACATTGTAACCTTGTTTAAGAAGTAAATATGCAGCAACCGAGGAATCAACGCCTCCAGAAAGACCAACTATTACCCTAGATTTACTGCTCATTTGTCTCTATCGTAGGCGCTAACAATCTTTTTAACCAGTTGGTGTCGAACAACATCATTAGCATCAAAGTTACAAAAAGCAATATGATCAATATTTTTGAGTATTTTCAAAGCATCCTTAAGTCCAGATTGACTTGGATTAGGTAAGTCAATTTGAGTGATGTCGCCAGTTATTACCATCTTTGAACCAAAACCCATTCTTGTTAAAAACATCTTCATTTGAGGAATGGTAGTATTTTGCGCCTCATCAAGAATAATGTAAGATTCATTGAGTGTCCTACCACGCATAAATGCTAATGGTGCAACCTCTATTACATTTTTTTCTATTAATTTATTAACCTTTTCGAAACCAATAAATTCATACAGGGCGTCATAGATGGGCCGAAGATAAGGATCAACTTTTTCACTTAAATCACCCGGAAGAAAACCTAACTTTTCACCTGCCTCTACAGCTGGTCTAACTAACACTATCCTCTTTACATTAGAATTTTCAAGTGCTTCGACCGCTCTTGCCACAGCCAAGTAAGTTTTGCCTGTTCCTGCAGGTCCAACAGCAAAAACTGCATCATTTTCTAAAATTGCATTGACGTATTTTTGCTGATTACCACTTCTAATATGAATATGTTTCTTGCTGGTTTTAATCGTAACCGAGGGAGCTTCACCATTTGGACTATTAAGAGATTTAATGCATAAGTCGATATCACTAAAATCAATTGATTTCTTTTCTGAAATCGACAAAAGGTCTTGGAGTACAGATACTGCTTTGGCCGAATTATTTCCCTTGATATTGAAATCAGCACCTTTGTTACTGATAGTAACATTTAGATTGTTTGCAATATTTTCAAGGTTTTTATCAAGACTTCCACAAATGTTTGCAAGCTGTTCTGATCGTTTAATATTTAAAGAAAATTTCATGAATTATATTTTACTGAATTACTTTGAAAACAAATGTTAAGTTGCAAGATTTTGCATGTTAATTGATTTATCATTTAACTCATGAAAAAGTTAACATCATTCTTTAAATTTATACTGCTGATCTCGATTTGCTCTCCATACATTGCTTATGCCTTGGAGAATGACTGTGTTGTGCTTGTGTATCATCGTTTTTCAGATGAAGGACCCAAATCCACAAGTACCTCACCAGATGTCTTTAAAAAACACCTAACTTACTTAAAAGATAACGACTTCTCAGTTCTTCCTCTGAAAACAGTAATTAATAAGTTACAGTCAAAAGAAAGATTGCCTCTAAACTGTGTAAGTTTGACTGCAGATGATGGATTTTTGTCAATTTACAAAGAGGCTTTTCCTTTATTAACTCAGTTCCAATTTCCAATGTCAGTCTTTGTTTCAACTAATGCTATTGACAAAAATTATGAGTCAATGATGACTTGGAGTCAGTTGCGCGAAATGGCCCCATTGGTGGATGTATTTAATCACACTGTGAATCATCCTCACTTGGTAAATGTCTCACAGGATATACTTGAGAATGAAATACACTTTGCCCAAGAAAGAATCTCCAAAGAATTGGAGGTGGTGGATAGATATTTTGCCTATCCCTATGGTGAATTTGATTCTGAGACTTATTCATTTCTTGAATCAAACAAATACATTGCATTTGGACAGCAATCAGGTGTTGTAAGTCAAAATAGTGATTTTTTAAATATACCTAGATTTTCTATGTCTGGTCCTTATGCTGAAATGGAAAGTTTTATTCTTAAAGTCAATACAGTGGCCATGCCATTACTGAGTATTAAGCCAAAATCGATGATAATTTCAGAAAGTAATAAACCTGTGCTAGACTTATTTTTTTTAAGGCCACTAACTAAACATGAAAGGAATAATTTTGCATGTTTCGTTTCAGGACAAAATAAAGCTAAATTAGAATGGAGTGGACTGCAGTCTGTTCGTATTTCAGCTCAGGATCCACTAGGAGTTGGAAGGAGTCGATTTAACTGCACTATGCCTTATCAGGAAAAAGGACGATACTATTGGTTCTCAAAATTATGGTTGGGACTTTAAACTAGTTCAGCTGTCAGGGAGTTAGCAATTCCTTCTAGTATTCTAACTGATACGATTTTCCCAATGAGTTCTTCGCCACCCTCAAAGTGGGCAGTTCTCATATTTTCGGTTCTCCCAGAGAGGGTGTTTCCTTTTTTTGAGAAGCCTTCTACCAGAACTTTTTGAGTGCTGCCAATCATTGATTTTGATATCGCTTCTGTATTGCTATTAAGCCTTTGCTGAACAATAGCAAGTCTCTTCTTTTTAGTTTCGGCACTCACATCATCTGGAAAACTTGAGGCAATAGTGCCAGGCCTTTTAGAATAAATAAAACTGAATGATTTATCAAACCCAATTTCATCGATCAATTTAACGGTGTCATTGAAGTCATTTTCTGTTTCACCAGGAAAGCCAATAATGAAGTCTGAGGAAATAGAAATACCTGGTCGAATTTGCTTTAATTTGCGTATTTTTGATTTATACTCAATGGCAGTATGACCTCGTTTCATTAGTCCTAAGATTTTATCTGAGCCAGCCTGAACTGGTAGGTGAAGATGTGAAACGAGCTCAGGTACTTCAGCATAAGTTTCGATCAGTCTGTCGCTAAATTCGACTGGGTGAGAAGTGGTAAATCTTATCCTTTCAATACCCTCAATTTGAGCAATAATCGAAATTAAAAGGGCCAAATCTGCGACCTCTCCATCATCCATTAGACCTCTGTAAGAGTTCACATTCTGACCGAGTAGATTAACTTCTTTAACTCCCTGCCCAGCTAATAACTCTACTTCACGAAAAACATCATTAAATGGCCTAGAAATTTCCTCGCCTCGAGTGTAAGGCACTACACAAAAAGTGCAATATTTACTACATCCCTCCATGATCGAAACAAAAGCAGATGCACCGTCACTATGAGGCTCAGGCAGGTGATCAAATTTTTCAATTTCAGGAAATGAGATGTCAACTGTAATCTCATTATCGTTTAATGCCTCATTTAGCATATTTGGAAGTCGATGGAGAGTTTGAGGTCCAAAAATCATATCAACGTAAGGCGCTCTCTTAAGAATGAGGTCACCTTCTTGGGAAGCAACACACCCACCAACACCAATTACTAAATTAGGATTTTTTTCTTTAAGTTTCCTCCAACGTCCCAGCTGATGAAATAATTTATCTTCAGCTTTTTCTCTGATCGAACATGTGTTAATTAACAGTACATCAGCTTCATTGATATCTTCAGTAAGATCTAGGCCATGAGAAGCCTTAAGAACATCACTCATCTTATTTGAATCATACTCATTCATTTGACACCCAAAGGTGCGGATGTGAAGTTTAGAGATACTCATTTAAGATTTTTGGATATGTAAAGTCTGTGTTGGATATGCAATCTCGGCGCCATGATCTGCAATGATTTGTGCTATTTCGAGAAGTAATTTGCCTTTGAACTTCTTAAATTGACCCGCATCTGTTAGCGAACTAGATGCCCAGATCACAAAATCAAGGGACGAAGCATTAAACAAGTCAAAATTAACTCTACAAGGTTGCTCATTATCAATATGCTCACTCTTAGCTAACAGTTCTTCGACTTTCTCAATAATACTTTCCATTTGGGCAATATCGTCATAGCGTATGCCTATAACTTCATGAATTTGCCTATTTGTCATTCTTGATGGAGTTTCAATGGGTATGGTTGCAAAGATTGAATTTGGTACGTAAACCGGATTCTTAGTAAAAGTTCTGATTCGTGTCATTCTCCATCCAATTTTTTCAACTACACCCTCAATACTCTTGTCGGTAGTTCTTATCCAGTCTCCAGTCGAAAATGGTTTGTCCATTTGTATCATAAGGCCGCCAAATACGTTAGCCAGCATATCTTTAGCGGCAAATCCGACGACAATACCACCCACGCCTCCAAGTGTTAATATAGATGAAACAGCGTAACCATAAAATTGTGCCACTCCAAGAATAATAGCAAAAACAAAGAGAATTTTAACGAGGCGAGTAAAAAGCCTTATGGAATCTTTATCAACACTCCCTTCGCCTTCAAGGAGAAAGTTCTCGACACTGGAAATCAGCCTTAAGATTCCCCAAGTTAAAATAAATACTGGCGCTATCGCAATATAACCAACAATATCATTCAAAGATTGAATTTCAGAGGTTAACTCTTTCAACGAAAAGTAGAGCCATCCATACCAAATTAGCAGTTTGAGTGGGGCTGATATAGCACCAATTAGATAGTCATCTATTTGGCTTTTAGTGCTTGCAGAGTGCTTGGTAATCTGCTTTAAAATCTTACCCAAAATAAAATGAGTAATAACAGTAATTACTAGAAGGACTGCAATCGTTTGAACTGGACTTATGTTGTGGATAAAATCATTCATCAGAGATATTTTAATGGATTAATGGGTTCTTCATATTTTTTCATTTCGAAATAAAAGGGTTTATCGCCAGTAATTGCTATTAACTCCCCTTTTTCAATGGTGTCACCTTCGCTCACAAGTAGCTTCTGATTTTGATTATAAATACTATAAAAACCATAGGCATGCTTGATAATGATCATTTTTCCATAGCTAGCCATTCTATCACCACTATAAACGACCTCACCCTTTCTAACAGATCTAACTTCTTGGCCTGGAGCATTATCAAACGTTAATCCATAGTGACCATCTTTTTCAGAATAATTTTTTTGAATTGGAGAATCGACTGGCAAAGACCAGTTCTTTTTTACATTTGATTTATTAGATTTTGATATGCTGACTTGGCTGGAAGATTCAACTGCATTGAAGGACTTCTCTTCAACAACAACCTGACCAGGCTGATTAGTCAAACAACCTGAAAGGCATACAAAAACAACAAGTGTTATTAATTTAGTGTCCATACCATACAAATAAAGCTATCGCTGCAATTAGAAGATATCCGAGCCAATCAATGTATTTATTTAACCATGCATCAGCCATTTTTCCAAACTTTCGAACAACAAAAGATATTAAAAAATACCTAGAGCCTCTAGCAATTAAAGAAAAGACAATAAATGGAAATAGAGACATTGACATCATTCCGGCAGAAATTGTAAAAAGTTTATATGGAATTGGGCTAAAACCTGCAATTAAGATAATATAGATGCCATAAGTTTGGAAGTATATTTGTGCGGTTTCAAATTTTGCTTCATAGCCTAAATTAATTAGTAATGGCATAATAAAGTTTTCCGCTTGAACTCCAATGTAATAACCTAGAACTGCACCCAGGACTGATGCAATAGTGCAAACGAAAGCAAAATAGAAAGCTTTTGATCTATTTCTCAATGACATTGAAGCTAACAATAAGTCCTGAAGAGGCAATGGAATAATGATCGACTCAAAAAAACTTATAACTGAAAGCCAAAGAATGGCAAATCGACTTGAAGACCAATCTAAAATCTTGTTATAAATTGAGTGAAAAGGCCTCATAACGAGCTTAATATCTATTTTTTCATCATGGGGAAGCCCAATCGCTCTCTAGATTCATAGTAGGCTTGGGCAACTTTTTGACTCATTGATCTAACTCTTCGAATAAATCTTGCCCTGTCAGTTACACTAATTGCTTTTCTAGAGTCAAGGAGATTAAAAATATGAGAAGCTTTCATTGTTTGCTCATAGGCTGGAAAGGGAAGGTTCTCCTCTATAAGTTTTGAATTCATTGATTCAGCTTCATCAAATTGTCTTAATAATATGCTTGTATCAGCAATTTCAAAATTATATTTTGATTGCTCAACTTCATTTTGATGGAAAACATCACCATAAGTAAGACCATCCGTCCAAACTAAATCATAAACACTATCAACACCCTGAAGGTACATTGCAAGCCTCTCAAGGCCATAAGTAAGCTCCCCAGAGACCGGTTTACAGGTTAGCCCACCAACTTGCTGGAAATAAGTAAATTGACTGACTTCCATTCCATTTAGCCATACTTCCCAGCCAAGACCCCAAGCTCCCAAAGTGGGTGATTCCCAATTATCTTCAACAAACCTAACATCATGCATTTTTAAGTCAATACCTATAGAGGTTAATGAATCCAGATAAAGGTCTTGAATATTGCTTGGTGAAGGTTTTAATAAAACTTGAAATTGATAATAGTGCTGAAGTCGATTAGGGTTTTCTCCATAGCGACCATCTCCAGGTCGCCTGGAAGGCTGAACGTAAGCCGCTTTCCATGGTTCTGGACCAATTGACCTTATAAAGGTAGCAGGATGAAAGGTTCCAGCACCAACTTCCATGTCAAATGGCTGAACAATGGCGCAACCTTTCTCTGCCCAGAAACTTTGTAATTTAAGGATTAAGTTCTGAAATGATTTGGAAGTGTCGAGCCCTAAATTAGACATTTAATTTGAATTGAGAAATAATAAAATTTTACCCCACCAATTTGCCATAGTGCCTACATTTGAATTTAGGTTAAAGAATTAAAAAAAATGCGGGAAAAATCCCGCATTTAAGAAAAGCCATGGAATTTTAATATTTATAAGCCTCTGGCTTGAATGGGCCTTCTATCGGAGTATTAATATAATTAGCTTGCTCGTCGGTCAAAACAGTTAGAACGCCACCAAAGCCTCCAACCATTCCTGCTGCTACCTCTTCGTCAAGTTTCTTTGGAAGAAGTTCAACAGTGACATTTGAAGCCTTTTCCTCTTTTGGCAAATCTGCAAATTTCTTCTTAAAAAGATGCATTTGAGCAAGCACCTGATTGGCAAAAGATCCATCCATAATTCTTGATGGATGACCAGTTGCATTGCCTAAGTTCACTAGTCTTCCTTCAGAAAGAAGAATTAAGTAGTCATTATTATCATTTGAGCGATATATGCGATGAACTTGAGGTTTTACTTCGTCCCATTTCCAATTATCACGCATATATTTTGTATCAATCTCATTATCAAAGTGGCCAATATTGCAGACTACTGAGCCCGCTTTTAAGCATTGAAGCATAGGCGCATCACAAACATTTGTATTACCAGTGGTTGTGACAATTAAATCGGTGTTAGCCAATAACTCTCTGTTGATACAATCTATAGAGCCCGTATTGATACCATTAATGTAAGGTGAGACCACTTCAAAGCCATCCATACAGGCCTGAAAAGCACAAATAGGATCTACTTCAGAAATCTTAACAATCATGCCTTCTTGACGAAGCGACATTGCTGAACCTTTACCAACATCTCCATAACCAATAAGAAGTGCTTTCTTGCCAGACATCAGCATATCTGTTCCACGTTTTATGGCGTCGTTTAAAGAATGACGGCATCCATATTTGTTATCATTTTTTGCTTTAGTGACAGCATCATTTACATTAATTGCAGGAACTTTAAGCTCACCATTTTCAATCATTTCTAAAAGACGATGCACTCCAGTAGTTGTTTCTTCACTGATGCCATGAATTTTGTCAAGCATTTCAGGATATTTTTCATGGACCATTCCAGTTAAATCACCACCATCATCAAGAATCATGTTTGCATCCCATGGCTTGCCGTTATGAAGAATGGTTTGTTCAATGCACCATAAAAATTCCTCTTCAGTTTCTCCTTTCCAAGCAAATACAGGAATATTTCTTGCAGCCATAGCTGAAGCTGCATGATCTTGTGTTGAAAAAATATTGCATGATGACCAGCGAATTTCTGCTCCAAGGTCAATCAATGTCTCCATAAGGACAGCAGTTTGAATCGTCATATGTATACAGCCCATAATTCTTGCACCTTTTAATGGTTGCTCTTTGCTGTACTTTTCTCTCAGTGCCATTAATGCAGGCATTTCAGCTTCGGCTAGCTCTATTTCTTTGCGGCCAAAATCAGCGAGGTTAATGTCAGCTACTTTGTAATCAGAGCTTAGGCTATCTAAATCAAGGTCTGAAACCTTAAAATCTTTGCTATTTACTGTTGAATTACTCATTTAATTTCCTTGTTAGTTGAAAAAAAATGAGCGTCGTTTTGATTGCCAAGCCTGATTGAGAATTTTTCTCATTGCAACGCTCCTTGGCAGGATGCTGATTATACCAAAAACAAAAACAAAAGAAACTATTTTAGCCTGTCAGCTCTATTTGTTTTTTCCCAGCTTATTGACTCTTCAGTCCTACCAAAATGACCATAACTGGCAGTTTGCTGATAAATAGGTCGTTTCAGATCTAGCATTGCAATTAAACCTTTTGGACGAAGGTCAAAATGTTCTCTGATTAAGGCGACAATTTCATGATTAGGCATCTCTCCTGTTCCAAAAGTATCAACACTGATGCTAGTCGGCTCTGCAACGCCAATCGCATATGAAACTTGAATTTCACAACGCTTAGCAATGCCAGCAGCAACAATGTTTTTAGCAACATATCGAGTCGCATAGGCAGCACTGCGATCTACTTTTGAAGGATCTTTACCTGAAAATGCTCCACCCCCATGTCTTGCCATGCCACCATATGTGTCCACTATAATTTTTCTACCAGTAAGTCCAGCATCTCCTACAGGGCCACCAATCTCGAAATTACCAGTTGGATTGATGTGGTATTGAGTTTCCTTGGTAAGCCATTTTTCTGGAAGTATGGGTTTAATGATATTCTCTAAAACGCTTTCTCTAAGTTCATTTAATGAAACATCGCCATCATGCTGAGTTGACAGAACAACAGCATCAATTCCAACAATCTGATTACCTTCATAAATACAAGAAACTTGTGATTTTGCATCTGGGCGAAGCCATGGTATTGAGCCATTGAGCATCAAATCAGCTTGTTGTCTTACAAGTTGATGTGAGAGCATTATTGGTGCTGGCATGAGCTCTTCAGTTGAATTTTCAGCATAGCCAAACATTAGCCCCTGATCTCCAGCACCTTGTTCATGGTTTTCACTCTCTGTAACACCCATTGAAATATCTTGAGATTGTCTTCCAAGGAGGTTCGTAATTGAGCAGGTTGCCCCATTAAAACCATACTCCTCTTTGTCATACCCAATTCCAAGAATAGTTTTCCTTACAATAGCATCATAATCTATTTCAGCGGCAGTGGTTATTTCACCTGCCAAAACAACTTGGTTATCCTTAACTAGAGTTTCAACAGCAACTCTCGAGCCTGGATCTTGTTCAAGGGCAGCATCAAGAATGGCATCAGAAATTTGGTCACAAACTTTATCGGGGTGACCTGCAGAGACAGATTCAGAGGTAAAAATCATTTTAAAATCCTTTTTTAGTTCAAATTAAAGCTAAAGAAGAATTTTTGAAAAAAATAATCAGCTTTAGCTTGTTTTAGTCGTTTAATCGACTACGCTAGCAATCGGTACAAATCAGCGTTGATTTATTATAGCCTTAAGAGAATTAATGTAAAGACTATTCGAGGCTAATTTTTAAAGACAATGCACTAAGAAATGGAGTAATGATAAGGCTCAGCACTAGAAAAAAACCTAAAAAATATAATTGACCATCAATCGCTTGGTTTGATTGGGCATGAGAGATTGCACTGGTTGCAAAAATCAAAATGGGAATATAGAGGGGGAGTATCAGCAGCGATAAAAGCATCCCAGAGTTTTTAATTCCAACTACAAGAGAGGCGCCTATTGATCCAATAAGACTCAAACAAGGGGTTGCTATAATCAAGGTCAATATCAAAATAATGATACTCTCAGAGCTGAGAAAAAGTGCCATACCAAGAAAGGGCGACAAGATAATAATTGGAAGACCCGAGAGAATCCAATGAGCTGTGGTTTTAGCTAAGAGGATGAGTGAAAGTGAGTGATGAGAAATGATCATTTGCTCAAGAACTCCATTATCAAAATCATAATGAAATAATGTGTTTAGCGATAGAAGAACGGATAGCATCGTAATTACCCAAAAAATTCCTGGAGCCATTCTGGTTAGTGTTTCAGCCTCTGGACTTATCGCTATTGGAAATAAAGATATCGAAATTACAAAAAACATTAAAGGATTTAGGAAGCTTGAAGGATTCCTGACTGCCATTTTTAAATCTCTTGATATAGTGGTTAGAAAGATATTCATAGTGAAATCTCCCTTAGGTTATTAATGTTGCATTCTTGATGAGTAGTCAAAATGCATATTCCACCTTGCTTGCAATGGTCCTCAATTTTATTTTCAAAGATCTTAATTGCCTTTGAATCAAGCGCTGAAAAAGGCTCATCAAGTAGCCAGACCTTTGAGCTAGTAATAAAGAGAATTGAAAGGGCAATTCTTTTTTTCTGGCCAGCAGATAGGGTGCCAACAAGGTCATTCTCATATTTCTCTAGACCTACTTGCTTGAGCGCCATGGAGTGATCATTATTTAAGTCATTTGCGTCAAGAAGAGAGCTGTATCTTAAGTTTTCAATGCAGCTTAATTCTGGACTCAATGAGGCTAAATGACCAAGATAAAGAAAATCAAGTTTATATTGCTCACTATTCAATTTATAAGAGTCATAGTGTATTTCACCTGACTCGAAAGAACTGAGCCCTGCAATAATTCTTAGTAGTGAGGTTTTTCCCGAACCATTTGGTCCAGAAATTTTTAACACATCACCAGAGTTAATCTCGAATGAAAGATTCTCAAATAGAAGGTTGTAACCTTTTTGACAGCTTAAGTTGTTTACTTTAAGTTTCGACATCTGTCTATTTTAATTGATACCCCAAATTAACAAGGAGTAATCTAGCAAGCTGATTCTCAGAATTGAGGGATTAGTTACTAACCAATAAGCCCGAAAGACCAGTTTTATCAATTTCAGCAAGGATATTACCATCAAATATCAATCTCAAGCGGTATTGAATCTTAGTTTCACCCTCAATTGATGAGTGGTTAATATAGTCCCATTGATACTGATGAAATGGATCAATGATGCTTGGCGAACCAATTAAATCCATAACCTGATTCTTAGTCATACCGATTTGAAGCAGATTGACATCACTCATTTCAAGGACCGACCCTTGCATAATGGTAGGCTTATAGACTTCAATGGATGGCAATTTGGGTTTTGCCCAACTCGGCAAAGATAGCTTAGGCATCTTAGGAAGCTCAGGCATTGAAAACTTGGGCATCTTTGGAAGTTCAGGAGCCTTTGGAAGGCTACTAGAACATCCAGTTAGCACAATCGCAGCAAGCAAAATAAAAGTTAATCTATTCATCTATTGTTAAACATATAAAATATAAAGAGGATTTTACCTTAAGGATTTTTTAATGGATGCAGAAGATTTAAAAAGTGCTGGTCTAAAAGTCACCCTGCCAAGGCTCAAAATTTTAGAAGTTCTTGAGAGCTCTCCAAGCCATCATCTCAGTGCTGAGGATATTTATAGGGTTCTGATTGAGCAAAATGAAGAGGTTGGTGTTGCGACAATTTATCGTGTTCTATCGCAGTTTGAAGAGTCAGGTATTGTGCAAAAATTAAACTTTGAAAACAATCAAGCAGTTTATGAGTTGTGTGGGGCCGATCACCATGATCACTTGGTTTGTGTTAAATGTAATAAGATTATTGAATTTCAAGATGATGTGATTGAGCAGCATCAGATTCAAATTGCAAAAAAACATGGATTCGAGTTAACTGACCACTCTTTGTATCTCTATGGCCTATGCAAGGATTGTCATTAACCTTGCTGTTGATACTATAGATTATGGATGATTTTATATATCGAGCAATTATTGCTTCGATTGGAGTTTCTTTGATTGCAGGATCGCTTGGTTGTTTTGTGATCTGGAAAAGACTATCATATTTCTCTGACTCAATTTCACATAGTGCTCTTTTAGGGGTTGCACTTGGCCTGGCCACTGGACTCGGAATTAACTTAGGCTTAGTTATTGTTGGCGGTTTGTTTGCAGTTCTAATTGTTTATCTTCAACAGAAAGAGTTTTGGTCAAGTGATGCGGTTCTTGGAATATTCTCGCACATATCACTCTCCTTAGGAATAGTGGTTCTTGGAATTATTGGAAATCAAAATACAGATTATTTTGCTTATCTTTTTGGCGATATTCTCTCCATTACTTCAAAAGATCTCTATTGGATTTTTTCAGTCGCAGTCATAGTTATTGCAATTCTAGTATCTAATTGGAAAAAATTATTATTACTTACTCTTAACGAAGAGTTGGCCAAGGCCGAAGGTATAAATAAATTGTATTATGATCTTCTATTTATGTTTTTGATTGCACTAGCAGTTTCTGTATCAGTTCAAATTGTAGGAGTTCTTCTCATAACCTCTCTCTTAATTATCCCTCCGGCAATTGCTAGAGTCATTTCAAATTCACCAGTTGTAATGATATTTGCTTCTATGATAGTCTCTATATTTTCTGTTCTCGTAGGCCTTTATCTATCTATTGATTTTGATCTGGCAACTGGACCAACCATTGTAATCACTCTTGGGGCTATATTTTTTATAGCTCAATTTATACCAAAAAAGGTTTAAAGACTTGCGTTGAGCTCCGTCAACTGATTGGTTTGCTGCTCAATAATAAGTGGATCAATTATTGATTCTAATTCACCTTCCATGACCTCGTTGAGTTTGTAAAGAGTCAGATTGATTCGATGATCAGTCACTCTTCCTTGGGGGTAGTTATAAGTTCGAATTCTTTGGGATCTGTCGCCACTTCCAACAAGCTCTTTTCTTTGAGAGGCTTGCTCCTTTTGCTGCTCCTGTTGTTGAGCGTCTAAAATTCTTGAGGCAAGAACTGACAGAGCTTGAGCTTTGTTTTTGTGCTGCGATCTCCCATCTTGGCATTCAACAACTGTTCCAGTTGGAATATGGGTAACCCTAACCGCAGAATCTGTTTTATTAACATGCTGACCGCCAGCCCCTGAAGCTCTAAAAGTATCTACCCTCACATCGTTCATGTTGATATCAACCTCTTCAATATTTGAAACTTCTGGCATCACCGCAACAGTACAAGCAGATGTATGAACTCTTCCTTGGGATTCAGTTTCTGGAACCCTTTGAACGCGGTGAGCACCAGATTCAAACTTTAGTTTTGAGTAAACATTAGTCCCACTAATCCTTGCAATTATTTCTTTAAACCCGCCATGCTCTCCAACACTTGAACTTAGAATCTCAAGCTGCCATTTAGATTTTTCTACATAACGAGTGTACATTCTATAAAGATCACCTGAAAAGATACTAGCCTCATCGCCACCCGTCCCAGCTCTAATCTCGATAATAATGTTTCTTGAGTCATTCGGATCTTTTGGCAGTAAGGCTTTTTTTAGGTCTAGCTCCAATTGCTGCAAAACCTCTTGACCAGATGAAATCTCCTCCTGAGCCATTTCTTTAATCTCTTCGTCTGGCTCGGTTAATAATTTTTCTGCAGTTTCGATGTCTTCTAAGGTTGCTAAGTACTCTTTATATTTTTCATTCACTGGGGTTAGCTGCGAATGCTCAATTGAAAGTTCTCTAAATTTATTTTGATCAGCAGCAACTGATTGATCTGATAGAAGTGCATTGATTTCTTCTAAGCGCATAGATAATTGCTCTAACTTAGAAAGAATAGATTGATTCATTAACTTTCTATCTTTGAGTGTTTATTGGGGTCTTTATCGGCTATGACCTTAGAGCTGTATAGAGATTTTGAAGGTTTCTTTATTTTTTCTAGGGATTGGTGCAACAATTTATTAGTCAGTTTGTCAGCAAGCTCTTCAACAACTAGGTCTGGACTTGAGCCAGATTTAAGTTTCCTAATTGCGGTTTGAAGTAACTCATCCTTAAGTAAATTGGCCTGTCTTCTATAATTTTTTATAACCTCTTCGTTAGGAATGTTATTGATCCATTCCATGAATTCAATACTACTTAAATTGATTATTTTTTCAGCATCAACTTTTTCTTTGAGTCTTTCTTCAAGATTACTGTTTGCAATCTGTTGTAAATCATCAACAGTGTAGAGAAATACATCTTCAAGTTGATTCACTTCGGGCTCTATATCTCTAGGAATCGCTAAATCTATCAGAAGCATAGGCTGATGTTTTCTTTGAAGCAGAACAGTTTCTATGAGCCCCTTACCAATTATTGGAATTGGTGCAGCAGTAGATGAGATTACGATATCAGCGCGATGAAGGTTTTCTGATAAACTTTTCAAAGCAATCGCCTCAGCATTGTGTTTAATGGCAATTGGCTGAGCATTCTCAAGAGTTCTGTTAGCAAAAATCATGTCCTTAACGCCTCTTTTACTGAGATGTTGAGCGCTTAACTCAACCATTTCACCGGCACCAATCAATAGTACTGTTTGATTTTCTAAATTAGTAAAGATTTTTTCACTAAGCTTAACTGCGCAATAAGCTACAGATATTGGGGACGAACCAATATTTGTATCTGTTCTGACTTTTTTAGCCGTTTTAAAAACATGTTGGAAAAGTTTTTCAAGAACTTTATCTAAAGCTCCTTGTGCTTTTGAAACTTGATATGCGTCTTTGAGTTGGCCTAGGATTTGTGGCTCACCAAGGACTAATGATTCAAGACCACAAGCCACCTTAGAGATATGACTCAAGGCCTCGATAGATTCAAAGAATGAAACATATTCAACAAGCGACAAATGATCAATAGCATGGGTGGTGGCCAAAAATTTTAATAGGACATCACGAATATTTTTAGAATTATGAGAAACATAAATCTCAGACCTGTTGCAAGTTGAAAATATCACACATGCTTTAATATCACTGAGTGATAATAAATTAGATATGGCAGTGGGTAATTCACTTGAAGCAAATGCCACTTTCTCCCTGATTTCCACTGGAGCCAATTGATGACTAATACTAAGAACTGCAATATTTGACATTGAACAGGTGATAAAAAATTAATCGATTAATTATACCTTTCATTTCAATTCCTTTCCAATTTATGCATCAATGTCCAACTTCTAGTTATGCATAAACAATCAACCTTAGTATCGATTGGTCTAAAATACTTATCATAATCTAACTAATTAAATAATTTGCATGATAGAAGAGGATAGATTGATTGGTGGTGAGAATCAGTCAAATGAAGATCTCAAGGCTGCCTCAGTCAGACCCAATTCTTTCGCAGATTACATTGGACAAGAGGACGTCAAATCGCAAATGACTCTGTTCATCGAGGCTGCAAGGTCTCGTGAAGATGTTCTTGATCATTGCCTCATCTATGGACCTCCTGGACTTGGCAAAACCACCTTGGCAAATGTTATTGCTAATCAAATGGCTGCTGGAATTAAGCAGACCTCTGGTCCTGTTCTTGAGCGCTCTGGAGACTTAGCTGCTATTCTAACCAAGCTTGAGCCATATGACATTCTTTTTATCGATGAAATTCACAGACTGAATCCGGTCGTAGAGGAAATCTTGTATCCTGCGCTTGAAGATTTTAAGTTAGACATTCTGGTTGGTGAGGGAGTGGCTGCTCACTCAGTTCAACTTGAATTGCCCCCGTTTACCTTAATTGGAGCAACTACAAGAGCTGGAATGCTTACATCTCCTCTCAGAGATAGATTTGGAATTGTCCATAGGTTAGCTTTTTATAACATGAAAGAGCTTCAAGAAATTATCGAAAGGTCAGCATCTATTTTAAAAATAAAGATAGAAAAACAAGGCTCAGAAGAGATAGCAAAGCGATCTAGAGGAACGCCAAGAATTGCGAATCGCCTTTTGAGGCGAGTCCGTGATTTTGCAGATGTCAAAACTAAAGGAATCATAAATGTTGAGATTGCAAAAGAGGCTCTTGAGGCTTTAAAGGTCGATGAGGCAGGACTCGAGCAACTCGATAGGGATTATTTGAGCTTAATTATTCAAAAATTTTCTGCTGGTCCTGTGGGTTTAGATACTTTAGCAACAGCCCTGGGAGAAGAAAGAAGTACCTTAGAAGATATGATAGAGCCGTACCTTCTTCAGCAAGGTTTTATAATGAGGACGCCAAGAGGCAGAATTGCAACTGACCTCGCTTTTTCGCATCTCGGAGAGATCAGACAGGCAAAGGACCAAGATTTATTTAGTAAATGAACCAGCAGAGATTCAGAGTTTATTACGAAGATACTGATGCTGGTGGTGTAGTTTTTTATGCCAACTATCTTAAATTTATAGAAAGGGGAAGGACTGAGTATCTTCGAGATCTTGGTTTTGATCAAAGCGTTTTAGCCAATCAAAAAAATGTAGTTTTTGTAGTTAAATCTTTGAGTGCAGATTACTTATCGCCGGCATATTTAGATGACATGGTTGAAGTTCAAACAAACATCAAATCAATTAAAAATGCGAGTCTAGTTTTTGCTCAGAAAATTCTGAGTTTGGAGAAAAATACGGTATTATTTAAGGCGGAAGTCAAGGTTGTTTCTGTCTCAACTAATAATTTAAAACCTTGCGCTATTCCTCAAGAAATCATGGAGAAACTTAATGGAAGAAAATAGTTTATCAATCGTCGGTTTAATCTTTAATGCAGGACTGGTTGTTCAGCTAGTTATGATTATTTTGGTTCTGATGTCGATCTATTCATGGACAGTTATCATGTCCAAGAAAAAGATTCTTATGGATGCATCAAGCGACATTGATACTTTCCATGAAGAGTTCGAAAGAAATGACAAGCTAGACAAACTCTATAAAAATCTCCCTCCACTTGCCTCAGACTGGAGCGCAATGGAAGATATTTTTGGTTCAGGGTATAAAGAATTCACTCACACAAAGTCAACCTCTAACCAGTCTCTGATTATGAACTCTGAGAGAGCATACAGAGCGATGAACACCTCTGCGAGCAATGAGATTGATCGATTAGATTCTAGCCTATCCATTCTTGCAATGATTGCCTCCTCTAGCCCTTACATTGGTCTCTTTGGAACTGTCTGGGGAATCATGCACTCATTTATTGGTCTTGCTTCAGTGAAGCAGGCTACGATTGCGGTAGTTGCGCCGGGTATTGCTGAGGCCTTAATTGCGACAGCTTTTGGTCTGTTTGCAGCAATACCAGCAACGATTGCTTATAACAGGCTCGTTTCACAAGTCGAAGACATTGGAAACAGATACACCGCTTTTGTTGAGGAAATATTTGTAATACTTCAGAGACAAAAATGATAGAGCTACCAAAGCGTTCTAGG
>Ga0209631_10003367_pt1 | contig 18457 bp, 10 predicted proteins | sample COG_08_FD_184752 | JGI IMG/M metagenome (GOLD analysis project Ga0209631, IMG submission 184752) | Pelagic Microbial community sample from North Sea - COGITO 998_met_08 (SPAdes) (version 2) | ecosystem: Environmental > Aquatic > Marine > Neritic zone/Coastal water | place: Helgoland, sampling...
TGCACCCGCTGCGGCCATTTCTAATGCACAGCACTTGATTCCAAGATGGAGAGGGAATAATGATTTTCTTTGTCCCCAATTAAATAGACGCCCTGCAAGTACACCTATTACATCTTTCAAACGACTTGCCTTCAATGCCTCATCGGTTACGTCCCCGACTGTATCGACCAGTAATCGACTACTAAACATAGAATAATTCTGTCCATCATCCGCCATATTTACACCTCAAATGTATATTCTTCCTCTCTTACGGAATACATGCCAAACCCCGAGACTCATTAGAGCAATGAATATGGACATAGTAGTTAATGCACCCATTATTTGAGAATTGGATATTTCTTCTTGTATTGAAATTATACCACCAAATGCTAAGAACATGAAAGCTATATCGAATACCAAGAATATAATGGCGTACCAATAATATTGGAAATGAAAATTAATATGAGCGTCTCCAACAGGAGCAGACCCACATTCGTAAGTACTTTCACGTCGTACATACAAAGACTGATCAACCTCATAACCAGGTAACAACCAAGAGCGTGTTTTAGTAGAATCATTTGGGTCGACAACCGGCCTTAGAAGCCTAGATGCGATGAAACTGCCTACTGGAAATCCTATGCCGACCAAAGTCATCACTGCTAGTCCTAGATATGCTTCGGAAACAGACGTCATGGGGCTCACAACCCGGTCCCTGAGGGACCGTCAGGTGCGGCCACTAAAATTAGGGCAATAAGTGTAACCTAACAACGAGTTTCAACTTGATAGTTAAGGCTTAGATTCTAGTTCTAACGCTTCGAGGATTCTTTGGCTTTCATTACGAGACCTCATTACCAACATTATGACTAGCAGTACCCCGATTATGATAGACGACCAAACTAATATCTGGATGACATCATCTGAAAGAAAGGAAATCCCAATTGACATTTCTGCTGTAACTGATAGGTCAAGAGGTTGTCCCGCCACAGGAAGTCCCTTTGGCATTACTATAATTGTAAAATCGTAAGTGTCATCTTGGAATAAATCATTGGGAGGAGTTACTCTTATCTCAACTTCTCTTGTTTCCCCAGGAGCTAGTTTAAACTCGTCATCAACTGCATTAACTGACCAGAACCTAAGTGGGTCTGAAGACTCAATCACAACTGTCTCTTCGACATTACCATGATTAGTGACATAAATAGTAAATACTGCTTTTTCGGGATAATCAACTGTTTGAGAAGTCTCTTCTTCAATTACCATTCTAAGATCATGTATAGTAATAACATCAATTAAGAGACTCACCGATGTACTTTCAATCGCATTAAGTTCGGAAGCGGCTAATACTCTAATGAGCCCTGAAGCACCACTTTGCACACCATCTAAAACTTCGAAATCTAAAGTGATTACGACTCTATTCTCAGGACCTACATCGACATGGAATGGTTCATCAGTAGCTACACCATTGACTTTCAATGTCCTGAGGACTGTAGACTCCATCCCTGTAATTGTGATTACCGCATTATCGCCATTTGGGAAATCCCCCGTATTTTCAACCCAAAAAGAAACTTGTCCTGTACCTCCGGGAGGCAATTGGACTTGGAGTTCGTCAGGTATCTCTCCTGGCTCAACTGGAGTGACACTCATACCGTAATTAAAATTAGAAACTTCGATGTTAAAGACGTGTGATGATGAAACATCAGTGCCGAAAATCGTTATAACGGCTGATACTGAAGCCCTGTCTCCATTTTCTTCACCCTCTATCGTCACATCAAGATATACTTTCTTGGTAACTCCTGAGTCTATACTAATTTGAGTAATTGTTGCCCCCTGAGAATTCGAAAATGATGAATCCCAAAGTGGACTATTACAACCAGTAATATCATTCGGGTCGCAGGCCTGAAGTTTGAAATTATCATTGACATTGCCTGTATTTGTTATGTCAATAGGGAATCTTAGAATCTGATTCGACTTGCCTTTTTGTGAATCTGAAATTATAGAACTGCTCAGATCATGAACCTGAGCAACAGATACTGACAGTGTTTTCGTAGCATATGGAGTTGAACCACCCCCATGACCTATGTTGAAAGTAATACTATCCGAACCGGCTGCTGCACCTTCTGGGACTAAGACATCAATAGTGACTGTACCTTGATTATTCGATGACTGAGAACTAGCCAGCGTTACCGAAGATTGTGAGAATGACACTTGCCATCCTGTAGGCACATTTGCAGCACTAATCTGAATAGTGTCGACGCCATTACCTTGGTTTGTGATTGTCATGGATACTGATTTAGAAGTCCCTGGTTCAACATTAGATAATGAAGACTGGCTTAGCGATGCTGAAGCGTCATAAGATTGGCCGACATTTAGTGTCACTATTTTCTCACAACCAACTTCTGTACCTGAACGGCCTTGGATCTTTATTGGAACTTGGGTGCTGGCTTCTACAGAATCATCTGGCGTCACTTGAAACTCAAAGGTATGTTGATCATCAGCAGTATTTTTCTCACCCAGGAATGCACTAGAAGGGGATGAAAAATCAACCCATTCGGAAACATCAAAATCATCAGCAACTGCTTTGGCCGAGACCGTCCATTCTGTATTACCTATATTTTCTACTGTAAATCGATTTGACCCAGTTTCCCCTGGATTAAGATTCATAGAAGTAAATTGAAGAGATGGGTCGCATTCTTTAACTTCTGGAATATTAACTGTTAGTGTCAAATTATCTTCAGCGGGATCGGCAGCATTCGGATCATTAGTAACGGTTGCTTTGATGATAAAACAATGAATCCCCGATTCTGTTGAAGCACCATCTGGAAGGTCAACAGTTACATCAACAGTAGTAGAATCTCCGGAATCTAATTGAACTGTGGCTGGATTCACAGAAGCGTCTAATTCATCAGATTCACAATCATTATCTGAAGTCATCTCGAGTTGAATATTTTCTTGTTGCTCGCCGGTGTTTTCGACGTCGACTTCCCAGACTACTTCGTCATCCTCACCATCATAAGTAACAGTTTGTTCATCAACAGTCAGGGTAACGGAATATAATCCTCCGTCACCTGCAGTTGTTGTAACCTTGACGTCATCAGTTTTGGGTTGATCTGGGGGAGTTCCTGTTGCAGTTACTGTAACCGTGGTTTCACATTCTCCACTAGCCTGGTCATTTACTGAAACCGTCAAAGTTACAGTTTCACTTTGACCTGATTCAATAGTGCCACTAACCTGTTCAACATTAGAAGTAAAGCCGTTGCAATCAGCAGCTTGAGATGTACTTAGAGACACAGTAATGTCATCATCGCCAGTATTAGTTACTGTAATATCATATTCCGCTGGATTATCTGCATCTGCTTCTTGAGAACTTGGAGAAGCTGATATTGAGACATCTACTGCTGCATAAACAGGAGGAGAAATTAAAGATAACAAAAGCAAAACAAGGACCAAACGCGCGGATTCCGCTCTCTTCATGGTTGGTCGGGAACAATCTTCCCTCTAAGGGCTTCGCGCTTGACGTGCACTGTAATCGTATATTTTTCACACTTCAGTAAGTTGGTCTATTCCAGCGTCACAGTGTAAACAGTGGCTTTTTTCGGTGATATTACAACCTTGTACTTGGCCAGCCATATGATATCTAGCACCACACTCGAGACAAGCCCAAGCTTTACCAATAATTACGTCACCACTACATATCCAGCAAGGAACTCCGCTGGATTCTTCTTGAACTTCTTCCGGTAAAATATTTTCAATTTTATTTTCTGGAATTAATGAATTAATTAATCCTTCTCGGCGTAAATAAATAGTCAAACCAACTCCACCTCCAAGTATTATTATTATAAGAATTATAAGTATTAAATTGATACTCCCCATACTATCAGAAGTTGCAGCAGGTAATACATCAATTTCTACATTTAACGATGAACCAGTAATATCATCAGAATTTAAGAACGAAACCGTAACTATCCCATCTGCTCCTTTGGATGGAGTATATGCAATTTCTACTGAACGTGTTTCACCAGGCCTCAAGTTAACAAATGAACTATCTAGTATTAATTCATTCCAACCATTGGGAGCTTCCAACTTCAAGATTTCTGATATATCTGAATTACCTATATTCTGTAATTCAAGAGAAAGAGTTGTTTGATATCCTTGAGGAGAAGGGTTTTGCTCAACTATACTCCAAATAACTTCATTCACTGAATCAACATAAAGAGATATTATATTCTCTGAAGTTAATCCCTCTCCGCTGAGAATTAGAGAGACCGTTGGCTCGGAACCAGCTTCTGCAGATAATGGAATTATAAGATTACAAATTATTGTTATAGTTGATCCTGTAGAGATAGTAGGATTATTATTTTGGCAGGAGTATTCCCAATCATCATTTGGTACCTCCATAGAGACAATTGGCCTCCAAGTCATTGTACCATCGTTAGTGACTTTCCAAAGTAAATCAAAGCCAATACCCCCTACAGGATGAGAATCTACTCCTAGTGGAGTATCCGCTGAAGTCCCGTCTGGTAATGCAACTTGATAGAATTCTATTCTAGGAATCGCACCTGAGAGAACATCAATTGTCCTGTTCCAATCTATGACGAATCCATCTTCTGTAACAAATCTTAGCTTCAACTCACCGCTCTTGGCAAGACCGTTACCAGTTATGGAAATTGGTAAATCAAATTGAGAACCTGATGATACTATGAATGAGTTCTGAGTTCCAGTAAATGACCAACCATTCGGCTTAGATAGAATATACGGAGTTAATTCTAGATCCCGGTTACCCTGATTATTGAAATTAATTTCCCATTCAAGTAAATCATCAGCAGAAACATCATGCTCTGTTCCATCAGAAGTTGGAGTTAAAGTGACTACATCGATATTATCTACTACTAAAGTTATGTCTTCAGACCAAGAATCTGAACTCACTCTAGAATGAACTGAGACCGCTGCAGAAAATACCGTACCGGCGGGAATCATAGCCCCTGGGGGGTTGATGGTGATGTCTATTGTTCGTGATTCCCCCTTATCTAAGGAACCTGTAGAACCATGAGACGAACCAGCGAAAGATCCTATCGAATCTAGCCCAAGACTCCAACCAGAGGGTGAAATTAATTCGACATCATAAGTTTGTGGGCCGTTTCCGTCATTCTGAATTTGAATTTGTAGTGGCGTTGAAACAAGAGGGTTTACTCTAATTTGACTAGTGGGGATTAGAACATTAGCATCGGACAATAGTGGTACCTCGAGATATATCTCAAATTCTGATTCAATTTGATTTTCAACATCTGTTCCTGTAACTAACATTCTGTAAAGCCCTGGTTCTGGAGGTGCTGGATGCACCACTGATAGGCTTACAGTAGTCGATTCTGCAGGCATTAAATTAAACGTATTATTAGAAAATGATGAAAACCAATCAAATTCAACTCCATCTTGCATTCTAATAGGTTCAGATACCTCAATTGTTGCATTTGTTTCAAATAATGCTGTATTTGTCAAATCAAGAGACCAAGTGGTAGAACTATCTGAAGTCCCCTCAATTAATTGCATTGGAGCTTGGCTAGTAACTCTGACTCCTGGGACGCTAACTATAACAATCTGATTATATTGATTATTAGACTCAGACACCTCGTCAACTAAATCGTTAGGATCTATGTAGAAAGATACAGTGTTCTCACCCTCTACACCGGGGGTCCATTGCCATGTCAGTTCAGCAGATTCTCCAGGAGAAAGGCTGAGGGTTTTTGTACTAATTGTGGCACTATTAACTGCTGCTAATACAGATAACTCAGGTATGCTTCCTGCACCCTGATTAATCAAAGAAATTGAAAATTCCACCTCTTCATCAACTTGAGGAATTGGTACTGACAATTCAAAAGAATCGGATACAAATGTTGGATCTGGGTCTAAATCATTGACATTTACGCCTCTAACCGCAAGAGAATAAGGTTGGTAGAAATTACTACCTCCATGAGATGAATCTCTAACTCTAACAGTCCAGGTACCGACTGCAGCATTGTCAACAAGTACGACTTCAACATTATTTTTCGAGTCTTTCTGACCATTTGCTACTGATTCACCATTAGTGAAAACATTACCTTTGAATAGTAGACCATTTGGATTAGTAATTTCTAAATCTAAGTCATTTCTTAATTGGGTTGACGATGATGATGAACCTGGATAATCCGACCAAGCCAGAACTACTTTGAGTTCTTCGCCACCCCTTGTAATGTCAAATGAATAATCACTAATTTGGCCGGACGATAATCTAGACCTATCGTCTACAAATATACCTACATCACTTTCTGGGATTAGGGAATTAACGAGATTAACACGCCCCCAACCTTCGTTATTGTTTGGTATATCGCGAACACCCATATCTTCAGCCCCTAATATCAATAATGCCTTGATTAGGGCTGCTTGAGGTGCGGGCCTAGATGCAATTTCCATCAGATATTCGCGAACTAAAACTGCAGCCCCGGCTGTCGCAGGAGTTGCCATTGAAGTTCCACTATATTCTAGGTACCAATTATTACTCCAAGAACCTGATGCACTGCTTGCTTCTTGAGATTTACAAGAACGAACATAATCTCCTGGCCCTACTAGATCAGGTTTTATCCTACCATCATCAGTTGGTCCACGACTACTCCAGTAATACATATCATCTGGAGCGCCATTGTATCTGTTGACATGACCACCTACTGTTATGACATTCTTAGCAGTCCCTGGAGATGAAATCCCATCATTCCTCTCATTACCAGCGGCAAATAATACAGTCATTCCTTGATATTGCCAATATTGATCCCATGTTGAGACTCTATCGTCAGCATCTTCGGACGAGGTTGTATATTCTCCTCCAGTTGGTGACCCCCAACTATTGGTATGCAAACGAGCACCTGCATTATATGCTTCATTAAGCATACTATTAATTCCAATAGAATACAGAGCACCTGAGTCATCATCTTCCATAGCTTGGAAGTAAAGATTTGCTTCAGGGGCTATTCCCTGGTATGTCCCACCACTTCTCATTCCATCGCCGAGTACTGTACAGGCGACGTGAGTGCCGTGGCCATCAGAAGGATCGGCAGTAGAAGAGTCACCGGGTGTAACTGAATCAAGACCTGAAATTCGGCCATTAAAATCGCCATGGTCATCATCTAATCCCGAATCACCTACTGCAATTTTTTGCCCAGAACCGTTTAATCCAGTAATGAAGAAATCTTCGACTGTATCTATGCCCATATGATTTCTTGCTTCATTATTCATTAACTTAAGAATCGGTACTGGCGCAATGTAAGAAACAGAAGGATGTTTTATTATCTCTGAAATATCATTTGTTTGAATTTCACCCCATATAATTCCCGTATCTGGAGACCACGAATCGGACAGCCATGAATTAGCAACATCTTGTAAATTATCATCTAGAGACGAAGTTTGACGTACTAGTTCTGAATTCTTCCAGCCGACTATTTCAACAACTAAAATTTCATCATCAGGAGCATCTTGAAGTGCTGGGTGAATTAGAAGCCCTGCTGGCACCTCATGTACTGATTCCACTGAAGTGAGCGATTGTAGATTTTTCAACTGCTCAGAATTACCTTGAACTAAATATCCTGATGGCGGAATTGTAGAACGGATTTCAATCCCTGAGATTTCCATTATTTCCATCCTAGCATCCCATAGTCCTGTGTCTCCATCAATTATTACAATAGCAAGATCTATTCGGGAGAATGATATGTCCTGAGAAAGATAAATACTAGGAATTAGCCCTGAATGAGTGTAAACACCGATAGTAGAAGCAGCACTCTCGGAACGTAATATCTCGGAACTATTAGATATTCTTGGTGCGCCTAAATCTGAGATACTATTTGGGTCAGGGGATATCTCTATCCTTTGGATTGATTCATCCAATTTTTCTATAAATGAATCAGATGATTCATGAGTACCGTCATTAAGAGGTATGTAAGAAAGAAGAAGAACGCCCAAAATTAGACATACTGTTCGCTTGGACATAAGGTTGCGCCTTCTGAAGACAGTTTTGAGCATATGGGTGAGTTGAACCCTTAGGGGTTCATACGTTAAGGACAAAATAGATGCACTCTAAAAGAAGTCTATACCAGTACCATGGCTGAATTGTTCCATCTTCCATTCACCAACTAAGTATTGTAATTCTATTTTAGAATCCTCTTTATTATGATCAGTATATTGTAACTCAATATCTATCGTATAGTTTTCCCAAACTGATTCGCCGATTATTATTAGTTCTAAGGCATCACCAGAAACAGAACTATGTGCAGGTAAAGAAGATTTATTGAACGAAGTTCTATCTATCTCAATATTATCTGAATCTATAAATCGAATAATTAGGGTTAAGTCACTGATATCTCTACTTCCATCATTATCAATTTGAGTTAATATCACGTGACCAGAACTACTCTGGATATAAACAACATCAATTGTTACTTTTTCATATGGAACTATCCAAGTTAAAGCTACAAAAGTTGCAGAAAATAGCATTAAAGCCACAAATGAAACTAGAATAACTCTCAAAGGAGATATACGACTCACTGAATCTTCTATTCGAACTAACACCTCATGTGCAAGCTCTTCATCAAGAGTTTCCTCTACTTCTTGATTCCGAGATTTCTCAAGTAATCCCATTCAACTACCTCCTTCAGTTAGTGTTGCAATTACTGTGAGTATCGCAGATGTAAATGGCTCAGGAACAAGTAAATGGTGTGTTGAACCACTCAAACCTGGTACCAAATTAAGAATTGAAAGATCTGAAGAAAGACCGTTTACACCAAGTGTGGTTCCAGTAGGAACACCTCCTGTAGTTTGTGCGTCAATTAGTACACCACGAATTTGTATATCGTGTCCTGAAAATTCTGTTGTAACTCTAGCAGATACAATGATTTTTCCACCATCTACATCATCAACTTCGATAACGCTGTATGGCCCTACTAATTCCCGAATGTGCAATGTTGCACTTCGAAGATTTTCCCCCATTGCCTCCATCTCTTCAAGGAAAACCGGCGGTGTTCCGACTTGGCTGGAACCCGTAGGAACATCATTCATTCTAACATAAATTCTCTCAACACCACTACCTCCTGAACGGATTTCTAAACCAAAGTCATTGGTTGGCTTAATTATCAATTTGTCAGTCATACCTTCAGCTAACAAAATAATATCTCCTCGAGAATTTATAGCTCTGCCAAATGCCTCAATGTATAGCGACATTCCATCATCTGATGATGTAAAGTCAAGGTTAGGTAAACCTTGGAATGCAAGATTTTTAGTTATATCAAAATTCATTTCTGGAGCAGTTGTAAGATTAATATATCCAGGTATATCTTTCAAAAATACCGTAGCGGGCCACCAGAAACCATCCATCCATTGCATTTGTTGTAACATTAATGAGCCTACTGCAAAACCTTCTATTCTCTGTTCTTCTGGAACACTCATATCTATAGAAATCGCTGTACCGAGGCTTGCCTGTAAGGAAATAGATTTAGGAATATCATTGATTAACATCTCAGTCCTACTCTGTGATTCTCGATTAATCAGCACCATATGGATCCAATCAAGCTTCTCAGATAACCCGAACTGAGTCCCTGTTGAAACCTGTGTTATACCTCCTGAATCTCGAATTTCGAAGACAGCATCAAGGAATAGATTCGTTGGTTTGCCTGGCTCAAGCCCTTGCATAGTCAACAACATATCTTGACCATTTACACCATAAGCATGAATCATAAATTCTTCACGCCCAGGTTCCCAACTATCCAATGAGGCTTGAATATACCAATCCTCACCATTAACGAGAGTATTTCGAGAAATTGATAAGTCAATTAATGGAGGTAATCCAGGTAACCAAGTTTTGATATGGAATCCTTCGGATAATCCGTTAGGAGATGACTGGAAAGAGATTCCATGTACCCAAGGAGGTTGGTTAGTAACCGGATCCCCATAGGTTGCTTCTACAATCAAATCAAAAGAAGTATCTGATTCTAATTGTAAAGCATATGAAAACGAATCATCGACTTCTTCTGTACCTGTTGAGATATCACTAGTAAACCCTGCAAGAACAGAATTTATTGAACGGCCGAAGTCAGAAAATCCACCAATGAAAAAGGCCGCGCCGGATAGTCCCTTGGTAGAATTAAATTCAGGAAGTACTAATTCAGAACCACCATCATTACCTGTTGGTATTTCAACTGAAAGGTGAGATGGGAGAGGATCTATCAAAGCTAATGCAGATAGGCCTGATGAATCAGCAGTTGGAGCATTGTCTATGTTGATACTCATAGGTCTATCACCTGCAGATTTCAAGAAAGCAGTACCTCTTCCAGAAGATCCTAACGCACCTTCTTCAATTGGGGATATCCATCCTAATTCTTTAATTCCGGTAAGGCGTGTTGATATCGTGGATGTTTCATTTATTGAATCATGATGGAATAAGAAATGGTCGCCGGTCATTGTTATTGGTTCGGATGCATTGGTAATCTGAACTTCCACTGTAGATATTGGCGTTTCAGCAATAAAACTTGTTTGTTCGCCAAACTCAAAAATAAACTCTGCAGGCATGTCATGGATATTTGCGCCCTGCTTCTGATTGCCATCAAGACCTACATAGGTCATCAATTCAATACCCTCATTAGCAACATAACTTAGAGAACTTTCATCTATTAAAACAGATATATTATTAGGAATATCTGATAAATGCAGGCTCTGGAAAGAAAGATTATCGATAGAATTACTATCATGTTCAATAAAAGAAAATCTGAAAGGTTCACTAGAATCTGTAATTAGGCCAATTGATTGAGTTCCTAATACTTCATCATCACTAAATGTAAATTGTGAAAGACCACTAAACCTAACACTGGATGCTACTGGAACTAGTGGATCTCGTGCTCCAAATTCTCCCATTACCTGATCTAGACCTCGATCTTTAGAGATTATTACATGATTATCGAGAGTTACTGGATGAGGGCTGGAACCTATTTGCACAGCAAGTTCATCAATGTGCATATTTACTCTATCGGCAAGTAAATTATCAGTCATCAGTAAATTTACATCTCGCCCTGCAAATGAATTAAGCCCACCACTACCCGTATCTCCTGTAAGAACGGAGACTACTTCACTTGGAACTGAATTAATTATATCGCCAATATCTAAAAACAAATTAACTAGATTTAGTATCACTGAATCTAAAATTTTGGACAAAAAGTCAAGATTATCTCCACTATCAAGGCTTGTATCAGTTGCAGATGAACTGCCCAGTTCAAATGAACCATACAATGCTATCGAGGTTGGAATATTCTTCAATTCTAAGTGTATTTTACTATGATCAGTGATTATGTCTCCACGTTTATGCCATGAATCATATTCTATAGACTGGATACTCTCTACAGAGCGAATAAGGACGAGGGTCTTTGGAGGATATGCAGGATTTACAGGTAAAGTTGGATCATCAACATTCTGTGTTGTATCTCTAGAGAAGTTCTTTATTGCAATTATCATACCTAATTTTTCTGGCTGACCACCAGGTAGTTCTGGTGATGATTTAGAGCCTAGCATAGTAAATACTCTATCAATTTCATCTGCTGATAAACTGCCTGCTGGCATACCTCTGAGCCACCCAATACTGTCTGTTGAATTTCCTCTCATGTCGCCAGAGTTTTCCACGGGTTCACCTGCTTTATTTTCATGGAAATGAACATGAAGGTCGGCTCTACGATCTGCATAGTATTCTATTGTATCAAGTGCATTTTCTCCAACGACACCAGGGTCTTCAGCTAATGTTGTATCCGTTCTAATCACTAAATTAACTTCAGATGGAAGTCGAGTAGATACACCATTAGGATGCACTGTTGCTTCTATGTAAGCAACTTCCCAGACTTCTCTGTCTCCGTCAGTATTTGCAGGCGAGAAGTGAACATACCCAAATCCAGCTACAACTCCACAAGAAATTTCATTGGAGGGGAGGGTGGACAACTCAATTTGAGAATAACGATCAGGGCAATACGTTTGTCCATTATTATTTATTGAAATAGCATATGGGGCAGAAAGACCAAGGAAAACAATATTTGACTCATCGGCACCTGGAATTGCTATTCCTAAACCAATGAAAGATAGTAAACTTGTGACTAAGCTTGAACCTGCATCAGATATATCAAAAAAGATACGTTCTAAACCTATATTGATAGAAAAATCATTTGGGGGGGTAGTGAACTTTGAATCAATAACCCATACATAACTTTCTCCACCAGTGAGTATTCCTTCAGAATATGCAAAAGCCTTCAGTAAAGATACTTGTAAGGTATCTAATTCGTTCCAATCAGGATCATCACGACTATCTTCTAAAACTAGAACCGTAAAAGAAATTGTTGGCTTAATCCAAAGAGTATCCCCTTCTATGCCGAAATCATCTCCTAAATCAAAGGAAATTTCTAAGCCGACCTGAATATCATTATCTCCATCATCATCTATATCGATAGCATGTAGGAAGGAATTAGTCTCTGGGTCGAGTAATGAAAATAAACTTGTAGTGAATGTTACGACTTCAAATTTTTCAACTTCATTGCCATCTAAATCCATGTATTTGGTCCAGATTAAATAATCTGTCAAATTAAAAATTGTTTGCCAAACTGTATCTACGGCACCAGGAGGTGATTTTTCTGGGTTAACTAGAAGTTCATATGGACCAGGGTGGGCAACTTCAGGAGGAGTAGTATCAACTATAGAGGCATCAGAAAAAATATCTTCAATTCCAAAAATAGGGTCATTACTTGTTGTGTCTGCAACTGAGTTAGCTACTCCTTCAAGCGAAGGATTTGCCATGTTCTTAACTAATTCTGATGAAATTACGCTTTCTCTTTCAGAAAGAACCGAAGTTAAATCGTCAAGAATCTCAAAGTCATCCGCACTAATTCTAGTCTCAGCAGTAACTGAAGTTATTGGTGAAAACATTGGAAGTAAGAATATCAAGACAAGGAGTATTGTCTGGGAATGATTGATGCCCGGGGACCTGCGAATAATGCGTACAGCACCTCCTTGCATGAACATACCTCTAAGATACATGGTAAAGGTTATTCCCCTACCTGATACAACATAAAATCAATTTTTTCTCATTTCTGAAAGATGGAGGAAACTAACCTAAATTATATTGTTTAGATGATTTCCTTCCAATCCATATACAAACCGAGATTAATAAAATCTGTACTGTTGCCCTAAATATGTGCCAATTAGTTCCAAACTTTGAACCTCCTATCGCAATATCATTTACCCACATATTGAAATTTGCTGCGTACAAAACAACCAACATTAAAGCAATACCATAACCAGAAATTTCACGAGTTTTAGGAATAATCAAACCGATTCCTAATACTATCTCAAATACTCCACTAGCGTATACCCAAAATGTAGGATAGCCAATTAAATCAGGAACTATTGGTTCGAACCATGCTGGATCTTGAAAATGTAAAATTCCAATCCAAATTAATGGTAGACCAAGAATTAATGACAATATTGTCAATAAAACCTTAATCATAATAATCACTCAAAACGAATTGTCTCAATTGATTCACAATGTGGGCAAGTCGTTCGAGCCACATCCACGCCCTCGGGCATATCTACTTCGAACAATTTCTCACAGTTAGAACAAGCGCTCCGGACTGTTCTGTTACGTGTAACAGGTTCAGGTTCTGGCTCTGGCTCAGGTTCTGGCTCTGGCTCAGGTTCTGGCTCTGGCTCAGGTTCAGGTTCAAGTTCGGGTGCCTCGACAACTTCAGAACCAGGAAGAGAAATACCTGCAAGAGGATCTTCTGAAGGAGTCCATATCTCTCCTGAATTCGCTATATCATCAAATACATGTTCAACATTTTCTATATCGACTGCATCATCTTCCAAGAAAGCAGAAAGTAACTCACTTGCTTGACTGTTCGTTGGGGCGGAAGTTGGAGGCGGAGAAGAAGCCATTAGTTCCGCTAAATCTGGGTCTAATTCAATTGATGAAGAAATCGTTGGTGTACCTGAAGGAGGAGGGGTAGGAAGTCCTGACATCCCCGAAGAGTAGCCACCGAAGTCCGTTTGCATACCCTGTTGTGAAAGAGGATTTACTGGATTTGATGAGCTGCCCCACATTGCTTTCTGTTCTTCAACAGAAGGAGGTGCTACATCTTTCGTAACTTCTTCTTCAGACTGTTCGGCTAATATTGCTGCTATTTTCCTATTCTCTAGTATTCTAAAAGTTACAAAACCGAGTATTGCAAGTACTACCGCTATAACTACTATTATTGTAATGATTGATAACCAATCAATACCTTCTGAATTTCCAGTTGGCGACACTACAGTAACTAATATTTCTGCCTCTGTAGTGAGGCCTTCATCATTCTCAATAGTGCAGACTACCCAAAATACTCCCGCTTTAGGAAATACGTGATTGACTTGAGGGCCGACACCTTCATTGTCATTAGAAGTGACACCATCACCATCAGAATCTTTGTCTCTATCAAAATCCCAAGTATAGATTAAATTGGTTGATTCAGAATCAGTTGCTGGAACTGAAAAGGGGTAAGCTTGGTTAACTACGACTTGTAACTCTGACATAAATGTTGAATCTATACTAGGGGGGGTTGGATCGTATAGATTGATATTTGCAACATCATCTGTTATTAGTCCTGAATTATCTGTAACTCGAAGAGTTATAGTATGCATTCCTGAAATATATGATGAGTCAAAAATATGACTAAATGAGGTTGCTGATGAATCAGTACCTGAATATGTTTCTGAAACCACACCATCGACTAACCATTCAACAGTTGCGACGCCATAATTATCTGAAAATTGCCCACTAAGTACTATGTTTTCTCCATAACCACGAGTTATATCTGATGTGATATCAATATTGGCAACAGGATTAGAAATATCTCTAACTTCTATATCCTTGAAAACTGTTGAACTACGTGAATCTGTAGAAACAACAGTTAATTTGAGTGTGAAATTTGTTGGAGTGTCCCAAGAAACATCTGTTGAGAATCCGTTAACATCATTGAATCCATCTCCATCAATATCCCAATTCACACTATCAATTTGGTTTGAGAGATTTGGTGTTTCACTTGCATTTAATGTAATGATTTCTCCTACATCAATTAAAGTTAGAGAATCAGAGTTTGAGAGTACTGCTTGGACAACTGGTGTCAAAGAAGAAACGACAGTTGTGGCAACGTCTGTAGTCCCTGCACCTCCTGCCCCTGCGCGATTATCTACAATCATGTAAAGGGGAATTTCAGTGTATGGAGATATTGCAGACCAAACTGTACTTCCAGAACTTGTGACCGAGAGTAAATCTGCTTGATTGATTCTTGAGGCAGCTACTGTTCCATTCGCTGCTGCAGATTCATACGAATTCTTCTGTGCTTCTGTCATCAAGAATATATCAGGAGCACCTTCCATAGTTGTGACATCAATAGATACTTGAGTTCCTTCATCTAAAGTAAATGGACCGGCTATGATTTCATATCCATCATTATCAAGTCTGACTATTGTATCTGCAATTGAGAAATCAGGGCTTACAACCTGCTGAACATCCATGATTACATTGGCAGTACTACCTCCTTGAGCACCTTGACCACTATCTTGAGGATGGGCTAAATTATCTATCACCATGTACCAACGAGTAGATTGGCCTTCATCTGGAACTGTCCAGTGCCAAGATCCCTGGCCACTGAATGATTCAAAGACAGAATCTTCTTCCCAGATTAGATCTGTTCGATAATTTTGCTCATTTTGATAAGTAGTCCTAGCATTGGATGTAAAAAGGAGTATGTCAATTTCTGAATCGCTATCAATTTCAAATGAAAATGTCGTACCAGGAGCCAATACTTCGAGGAAATCTATAGTTACACAAGACTGATCGGATATCTCCCAACTTGCAGGCATCATGCCTATATCCGCACTAGTACAACCGATAATTCCCTTGGAATCAGCAGATGCCAGAGGGCTAGCAATAGAAAGAAGAAGGACAAGCAAAATGGCTGACGTGACTCTACGCATTACCTTAGCGTGAACTTTTCCCTTTTGAATCGTATTGTGGTTACGTTCGCTCATGCATCATACAAATTATGGCTTTTTAGGTATAGGAGTTGGAGGAAACCATCGTAGAATTACAACATCACCAATCGAACGGACCCAGTTCCAAGGTATGGCCACATGAATTCGTCCTTCAACCAAACTAGGAGGAGGATCTGAAACGAATAAATGAGTGCAAGACCATGCCTCGGACTCTGCTGAAAGTACAGTATCATGCACTGTTCCTAATACTCTTCCATCTGGAATGATCACGGGAAGACCACGAATAGTACTCATGTCTCGCTCGACCATTGAGACAGCCGGTGGGCTCAAGTGAAATCAACCTTCGGCTGAATATTACTTATTTACCACGGTTTTTGTTAGCCTTCAAGCTTGGGCGAAGTTTCTCTGCACCCTTACCTTTGTTGTACAAACCACGACCACGCTTTCCAGCACTTGTCATACCACGCATAGCTCGTCCCTTGTGATGATTATCTGCAACCCAAGACCATTGACTATCAGCTTTAACAACTGGATGATTAGGATCTAATAGAATAACTTCGAAAAATTTGTTCTTTCCATCTTCTCCAACCCAATATGAGTTTAGAACCCTAAGATTCGGGTATCTACGAGAAACACGCTCTTCTGCAATTCTTTGAATTGACTTAGCCATAGTAATTTTTGTTACACCTGACTTTGAAGGTTTACGCTTCATGTTTACTACACCCTTACGTAGTCCACCACGGCGAACACGTGTTCTGCAGATTACTACACCTTGCTTTGCACGGTATCCAACACGACGAGCCGCATCAATACGAGTAGGTTTATCGATTCTCTGAAACACTGGTTCGTGGCGCCATTCGGCCATTCTACCAGTACGGTGACGAGGTTCCATGCTTTGCTTAGGGCTCTTCCAAGCCGAACGTACATACTTTGTTACACCCATATTTATCCCTCTTAGCGAGTCGCCGACTTGCCATCCCTTTATGAGTCTATATCTAAGACTGTAAACAGTAAAGTTAGTGAAATTGTACTTAAAATAGTCCTCATTTGAATCAAATTAACTTCCGAAAGACTAATTATCTTATATTCTTCTCCATTATCATGGAAGGTACCCCCATCTACAAAATGCCTACAATCGACCTCTCTGCTAGATCTTTACTAACACTAGCGCAACTAGGATTCTTCTGTGTTTTCGCCTACTGGGGGTATGAAGACGTCGGGACAACGATTGACTGGATATTCCCCATCATTATGCTCGGAGGAGGATTAGCACTTTTCCTATCATTACCAAATGCTAGAATCGCCACTACATTGGGTATTCCGGCGGTGATGGCAATCATGGCCATTGCAGTAGGTGAGCCTGAAATGGCTTTTTGGGCGATATTCATGATTCTCATAATCGGATCATTAGTGTACATCCCCGCTCTTGCTATGGGAGATTCATCGCTCAACTTAGATGAGAGTACCAGAAAAACTAGATTCGGAATCTTGTATACTGTCTTCGCATTGTTCATGGTAGTGATGTTCTCTGTCTTGATGCCATCTGCATTAGATGGCGAATTTACAGATGATTCGGGAGAAGAAGAAGATTTAGTTTACATGCTCGAATCTAATGACCAGAATATCGCCCAAGTTGGACTAGCATTGGGGATTATTGGAATATTAGTTTTCGTCATTACTTCTGTTTTTGGTGTACAACTAGGGCCTGTGGCGCCCTGGCATGGTGGTGCTCTACTATCTGGTGCGGTATCCATCGACTCGTATCTATGGTATACTGTAGCAGACTCGGGTGTGGGAGACATATTCTTCGCTCTTGCTGCGGGTGGGATATTCACACTATCTGCCTTAATAGCAAATGATGGTAGTGACTCAGTAGAAGAAGAATAATACAACAACCTAGGTATCAGATGATTCTAACATACAAGATTTTCCATTCGGCCCAATTTTGACCAGTGATTGGTTAGACGATGGCCAAGTTTCGGTCAAGATGATTCTAAGGAGATTGAGTTACATTTACTCTGTTTCATTTGTAGAAGAGCCACATGGTGAACAAACTGTAACAAAAATTGTTTGTAATTAAATCATTTGATGAAGTTATTAACAAGAATCAAAGCATTGGCTCTCCACATTCAGGGCAAGGAAGACCTGGTAGCCAAGCACCAGGCATATGTCCACAATTCGTACATATTGAGATAATATCATCTCCAAACATGAAATTGCGTATACGAGATCTTATCTAAATATATCTAAACTACAAAACATAAAACTACAAAACATGTAAACTACAAAACATAAAACTACAAAACGTGTAAAATACATGAGCAGATGAAGATATTATGGTCCGCGCTCCCGGACTTGAACCGAAGTCCGGTATCGGATGAGGCGTTCGTGCTCCTGAGGGAGTTGTCACGACAGT
>Ga0209631_10003376_pt1 | contig 18431 bp, 16 predicted proteins | sample COG_08_FD_184752 | JGI IMG/M metagenome (GOLD analysis project Ga0209631, IMG submission 184752) | Pelagic Microbial community sample from North Sea - COGITO 998_met_08 (SPAdes) (version 2) | ecosystem: Environmental > Aquatic > Marine > Neritic zone/Coastal water | place: Helgoland, sampling...
GCCGCAAGCTGATTACGATAAGATAAAGGGCAATCCTCATTTGACCGTTATTGGACACATGACTAATATAGAAAGTGGAACGAATTTTATCTCTACAGGTGGATCTGTAATGCCTTTAACCGCACAAGGATGGGATAGCTTTGGGAAAACGAATGAGGAAAGCTAGTTAACAGCTAAGCTTCTTAGAACAAGGTTTAACAACTACGTATTAAACCATTGCCATAATTTAGCAAGACCAGTCTTAGGTTTTTCTGGAGCACCTTTTTGTTTAGCAGCAACTTCCTCAACAACAGCTTTCTTTTTCGATTTTTTAACAGATTTCTGAACTTTAGACGCATGGTGGGTTTTGTAAAATGCTGTACGTTCTGCTTTTATTTTTTTCGCTATTGCTGCTTTTCTTTTCTTTTCGGCCTCTTCCTCTCTTTTTCTTTTCCTCTCCTTATCAACCGCAAGCTTTTCTAATCTCTTTTCTTCAGCAAGAGCTCTTTCCTTATCCTTTTCAGCTTTAATTTCCGCTTTTCTTTCTCTTTCAGCTTCAATTGCTGCCTCTCTCTCCTCTTTTTCCTTCGCTTCTCTTTGCTCAACCTCTTCTGGACTTAACATTACACCATCAACCTCTATTACTGTTTTTTCATTAGTTTCAGGTAAATCTATTTTATCTACAACCTTAAACTCTTGAAAGTTAGGTTTCCTTGCTTTAATTAACTCGGCATTCGGATCTACAGCAATTGTTTTAGGGTCTGGAAACACTTCTTCCTTATCAGAAATTCTCGACTCTTTTGCTACAGGCTTTTTAGGAGAATGTATTTCAACTTTCTTCTCAACAGGTTTTTCTTCCTTTTTATCCGTTTCTTTCTTTACCTCTTCAATTACTACAGGTACAAATTTACCAGTAACCAAAGACACGTGCTCATCTTCCAACCTTGTATTTGGGCCATTTTCAATTTCAACTTTAGCTTCTTCCTTCAGAAACTTTACTATCTCTGATGGCTTAATTTTTAATTCTCTTGCTAATTGCCCTAATCTCATAATCTAATTTATTTTCCGCTTTTCGAACTGCGAATATAATTAGAAGTTTGTTAATATAAAAAAATGAATTTTAACTTTTTTTTTTAACCATCTGTTTTAACAAATCATAAAGCATATGACTTGTAATTTGACAACCTTTCTCAGTCATTTCAAAAAGTTCAACTTCCCTATTTTTGCTATAGGGCTTAGTTGCTTTGAAAATTTCAATATTCTTAAAATCTTCAGCATTAAATTCTGCCATATTGGTTAAATCAACGACAGAAGATTTTAATGCAATTAAATCAATGGTCTCTTTTCCGCAATGAAACAGCTTTACATCTGAAGGAGTACGATGTTCTAAATATTCAATCTTTTCTAATGATTTCTGAAGGACTACGTTACTAAATTGCTGAACAAAAAGATCAGATTTTTCAGGCTCTTCCTTTTTAAGCCGCTCCCACAACTCAGCGTCAACACCATTCGCTACTAAATACTGGACAAACTCTTCTTTGAGCTCTTCCAACTCATCTTCTGTTAACTTTCTAAAACTCAAACCAATCTATCTTTAAGAACTTTTTCCACAACTTGTTGCCCTTCAAGTGCTTTTGAATATTTAAACCTTTTAGCATCCGCGGCCTCTATCATTTGCAACAATTCTTGAAATAAATCTTCACCTACTTCAGTATAACCTAACCTTTCTAAAATTAAATTAAGCAGATTTTCTTTTTCTAATTGAATAGCCTCTGTTAAAGCTTCTATTTCTTCACTCATATAGCGAAGATAGTTGAGTTTAAACAAAATGACAAGTAATTTACAGTTTCTCCGAATCTAGATAAACTGTTTTATCTCTAAAGCCTTTATTCTCAACAAAAGTAATGAATTCACTCTTTGTTGGAGCCGATAAATAGGTTTTAAAACCACCCACCTGCTCAGTCCTAGTGGACTTAAACTGCAGAATTTCCTCCAACACCTGCTCATGATCAATGGAGTAAATAATTAACTTTTTCTCCTCCAATGAAAAAACTTCCGTTGAATAAAACCCATTATCCTCCTTGGTGTTTAGGTAAAATTTATCACCACTTTTATTTAATTTATGGGTTTGGGTTGGTTTAAAAAATAAATCGTTTTGGGTTACATATGTAAAAATTGTATCATTTCTCTCTGTGTATGGAATTCCTTGCCCATCTTTAATCCCAAATAACAAATCATTCTTTAAACTGAATTTATCGGACGCTTCTATTTCTTTTGAGGACAGATATGTAAAAGTCCCAAAGTGCGTATATATGCTATCGGGAGTAATAATCAAACTTGTTAAGGTATCTTCTTCATAAAGGTAACGCCCGCAAATGGCGTCATCAAATTTTTCCAATGGAGTAATTGAACTAGGCTGGGGCTCAGAAAAATAAAATGAAGTCACTTCTTCTTGGGCACGTAATAAAAATACGTTCAAAACCAGTAATATTGTAATTGTAACCTTCATTGGTTCGAAAATAGACAAAGTTTTTAATTGTTTTAGCATACCCAGGTACTAATAATTACCTTTATATGCTAAAAGGTTCAATTTGTTACATAAACAAACCCCTTATATGCGCTGGAAGATAAAAGAAGATGGAAACAAGGATCAAATTGCTCAATTAAAAAAGGAATTATTAATACCTGAAATCATTGCAAAATTGCTTGTAGAAAGAGGCATCACTACTTTTGATGCAGCTAAGAACTTCTTTCGACCTTCAATAGAATCCTTGCATAATCCATTCTTAATGGAGGATATGGAAAAAGCTGTTGACCGTGTCAATGAAGCACTAGACAAAGGTCAGCGTATCTTAATTTATGGAGATTACGATGTAGATGGAACTACCTCGGTAGCTTTGATGTATTCTTTTTTAAATCGTTTTACAGACAACATTGAGTTTTATCAACCTGACAGATACACAGAAGGTTATGGCGTTTCGTTGAAAAGTATTGAATATGCGCACGAAAAGAAAACTGACCTAATCATAGCTTTAGATTGCGGGATTAAAGCCGTCGATAAAGTTGAGAAAGCAAACAAATATGGGATTGATTTCATCATTTGTGATCACCACCGACCAGCTAAGGTAATTCCAGAAGCATTGGCAATATTAAACCCTAAAAAAACAACGTGTTCATACCCTTATGACGAATTATGCGGCTGTGGAATTGGATTAAAATTAGCACAAGCAATTGCTATTACTAGAGACGAAGATGAAGAAATCTGGAAAGAACTATTAGATTTAGTTGCAATTGCAATTGCGGCAGACATTGTTCCAATGACAGGAGAAAATAGAATCTTAGCTTATCACGGATTAAAAAGAGTTAATGAAAACCCAAGAATAGGAATTGCAACAATCCTAGAATTAGCGGGCAAAAAAGTTGACCTAACCATTAATGATTTGGTTTTTAAATTATCCCCAAGAATAAACGCCGCAGGAAGGATTGCTTCTGCAACAAAAGCGGTAGAATTACTGTTGTCAAAAGATGAAGCTAGCTCTAAAGAATGGTCAAAAACCATTAATGCACATAATGATGAAAGAAGAGAACTTGATTCCGTAATAACCGAAGAAGCTCTTAAAATGATTAGCGAAGATGCTGATTCAAAAAAATCTACTGTCGTTTTTCAAAAAGACTGGCACAAAGGAGTTGTTGGAATAGTAGCATCCAGGCTAATTGAGTCCTATTACAAGCCAACCATTGTTCTGTGTGGAAACGACGGTATAGCAACTGGTTCTGCACGCTCGGTAAAAGGCTTTGATGTTCATGATGCTATAGCCCAATGTTCCGATTTATTAGAACGGTTTGGAGGCCATAAATACGCTGCAGGACTTTCCTTAAAAATTGAAAATGTGGAAGCTTTCCGAAAACGGTTTGAAGAGGTGGTTTCTAGTACAATAACTAAAGAGCAACAGACAAGAGAAATTGGGATTGACGGCACACTTACTACAGAAGATATTAAACCTTCTAAACAAGGAGATGTTTTTCCTAAACTATACCGATTAATAGAGCAATTTGCTCCTTTTGGACCTGGAAACATGAAACCTATCTTTATCATGAAGGATCTTTATGACAACAAAGGATGGAGTCGAATTGTTGGAGAAACACACTTAAAAATCAGTGCAAAACAAAGAGGAGAAAACCTTCCTCTAAACGGAATTGCGTTTGGATTAGGAGAAAAACTAACGATTACTGAAAATGAAAAACCGTTTCAAGCGGCATTTTCCTTAGATAAGAATTATTATAACGGTAGATACACTCTTCAGTTAATGATTAAAGACATTAAAAGGATGTAGTTTCTTTGTTCCGGCTATCTGAAACAATATGCAAATCTCTTTGTGGAAAAGGAATAGTAATTCCGTTTTCTCTAAATAACTTGTCAATAGAAAAACGTAAATCACTTTTAATCACCATTATTTCCCATGTTTGAGCAGCCCAAAAATACAATTCGAATTTCAATCCACTATCTCCAAAATCATTAAACATGACAGTAATTTCGCTGCGTTTATGCACCAACTTATGGTTTAACGCACATTGATAAAGAAGTTCTCTGACTTTTTCAGTATCGCTTCCATATGCAACAGAAACTGTAATATGGAAACGAGTGACTTTATCGCTAATAGTCCAATTGACAACACTTTCTTCAGTTAACTTAGAATTGGGAAGGACAATAATTTTACCATCCATGGTTTTAACATGTGAAGTACGGATGTTGATTTTCTCCACGCGAGCAATTACCTTGTCCATTTCCACAATGTCACCAACTTTCACACTACCGTCAAACAACAATATAAATCCAGAAACAACATCGGTAAACATATCCTTCAAGCCCATACCAAGACCCAATAAAAGTCCAGAACTAGCCCAAAATAATGAACCCAATTCAAAACCGAGACTTCGAAGCACTAGTATAGCGAAGATGATGTAAACAAAATACTTTGTTAACTGCACTATGGTAAATCGTCTACCTTCATCTATCCAATCTTTTCCTTTTGTTGCTTTGAAAATGACAATCTTAGATACATTCAGAACAACTTTTGAAAGAAAGGTTAAAACAATAAGGGCAATTAACTGCCCTAATGATAATTTGAAATCGCCGATTTCTAGAAGATAAAGATCAAGAATACTATTTAATGAAAAATCATTATTTCCATACCCCAGTGCGCTAATTAACAATAAAGCACCGATTATAAAGATGGATTGACCAAGAAGTATATGTACTATTTTCTCCCTACCATTACCGAATTTCCAATCTCTTTTTACTAAGATCCTTCCTAGTCTTTTGCTTATGTATTTTCTAAAAAAGAAAATTGAAGTAATAACTAGACAAACCAATATTAGGTTGGAAATAGTAAAGTTTTGCTCAAAGTAGCTGAACAATCTATAATCAAAGAAAGCGCTCATCTTGTAATAATGATTCCTAGTTTTGATGCAAAGGTATTTCTTATTTGGTTAAGTTGTTTGATTTGTTCCAAAAGACTATATATTTCATTCTCCTCTTTCTCAGTTTTTAGCCCAAGTTGTTTTCCGTTAATCATATTCTCAGTAACACGAAGTTTGTACATATAAATTGATTCTACGGCAGCTTGTTTCAGTTTATGCTTTTCTTCTTGGGGGAAAATACGATGCTTTTTTTCCCAGTTTTCACTCACCGAATCTTTAGGCATTGTTAAATCAACAACCATAGTACTCAGCGTAGCTTCTTCTTTTTGAAAAAAGTGTTGATCATTAACAATCAATCCATTTTCAATACCTTCCAAAAACTCATCAAAAATACTTTGATAGGTCTCATTGACATATTTCAATTCATCGGTTAGAAGTTCTTCTATGATATATTGAGCTAATGGAATTTCTTCTTTTTGGATTTCTTCACTTTCTTGAGCCTCAATCTCTATTTCGATACCTATTGACCCATATGTAAGCATCAATCGGATTAAATCTTTTTCCTGATCATCCAAACCATGACTTCCGTCACTTGATTCTCTTTTTTGCAAGGGTGCCGTTGGCTGAAAAACTTCTATTTCTTGTCGCTGATGTTGAGAAGGAGACGACTTTTTTTTGGCAAAAATTTTATTAACCTCACTTAAAAGAGCCTTTTCACTAATATCAAAAAGTTGGCTTGTTTCTCTAATATATACAGACCTTATAATCTGGTCTGGAATAATAGCTATGGACTTAACGATATCTTTAATTGTCTCAGCTCTTTTTAAAGGATCGTCTTTTGCATCACTTAACAATACAGACGCTTTAAAACGAATAAAATCTTTTGATTCTTTCCGCAAATAGTCCTCGAGCTCTGTTATTCCAACTTTTTTAGAATAGCTATCTGGATCTTCCCCATCCGGAAACAAAACGACTTTTACGTTCATTCCTTGTTCAAGAATCAAATCAATTCCTCTAAAAGAAGCTTTTATCCCTGCACTATCACCATCATAGAGAATGGTAATATTGTTTGTATATCTTTTTATTAGTTTTATTTGACCTCCCGTAAGAGCAGTGCCACTGGAGGCAACAACATTTTCAATTCCTGCTTGATTTATACTTACAACATCAGTGTAACCTTCAACCAAGTAACAGGTATCTTGTTTTATTATAGCTCCTTTTGCTTGATAAAGACCATACAAAACATTACTCTTCTGGTATATTTCGCTTTCCGGAGAATTGAAATATTTTGCTATTTTTTTATCTGTTTTTAGCGTTCTGCCTCCAAACCCTAAAATCCTGCCCGTAAGGTTATGTATAGGAAAGATTACTCTACCTCTGAAAAAATCAAAACTCCCTTTTTCATTCGTTTTTGACAATCCAGTTTTCTCTAAATACGCTAACTTATACCCCGCGCTAAGTGCCGCTTTTGTGAAAGCACCACTATTATCAGGAGAATATCCTAATTCGAACTTCTTAATGATGGCATCGTTATAACCTCTTTCTTTAAAATAACTTAACCCGATAGCCTTTCCTTCTTGTGATTCAAGCATTTGCTTCACAAAATAATCTCTTGCAAATTGATTGACCAGATACAAGCTTTCTCGAGCACCTTGAGCGGCTATTTGCTCAGGCGATTGCTCCTCCTCTTGGATTTCAATATTGTATCTTTTAGCTAACCAACGAAGAGCTTCTGGATAGGTAAAGTGCTCATGTTTCATTAAAAAAGAAACAACCGTACCTCCCTCTCCAGAACTAAAATCTTTGAAGATACCTTTAGCAGGAGAAACCATAAACGATGGTGTTTTATCATCAGAGAAAGGGCTATTACCCTTATAGTTTGAACCCGCTTTTTTTAGATTTACGAAATCATTAATAACATCAACTATATCAGCTGCATCAAATATTTTCTCTATGGTTTCTTTTGGAATCATTATTTCTTTTCAGAGGAAAACAAATATCGGAATAATAGTCTAGCTGCTCAAACATTCTGCAATGTCATTTCAAAGAGAATAGAGAATTCTTTTAGCGGTTAGGTTGTAATTTCATTGTATCCTCGAAATCATTCTGAATATACACACTTACTTATTAACATTAACTGCTTGTTAAGTTTGTAACAGTCTCTTTGAAATACTGTTGAAAAAAATCATGTCTTGTACCGTTCTATTGATTATCTTTGTACCCACAAAACGAAAAGATTATGAGTACAGATAGATACGAAGCACATGACTACTATAACATGGATGATTTGCTTACTGAAGAGCACAAATTAATTCGTGATGCTGCTAGAGCATGGGTAAAGAAAGAAGTAAGCCCAATTATAGAGGATTATTATGAAAGAGCTGAGTTTCCAAGTCAAATAGTACCTGGCTTGGGTGAAATAGGTGGTTTCGGGCCTTATATCCCGGTAGAATATGGAGGAGCTGGTTTAGACCAAATTTCTTACGGTCTAATTATGCAAGAATTAGAAAGATGTGATTCTGGATTGCGTTCCACATCTTCTGTACAAAGTTCTTTGGTAATGTATCCTATCTGGAAATTTGGGAGCGAAGAACAAAGACAAAAATATTTACCAAAATTGGCTACAGGGGAATACATTGGATGTTTTGGATTAACAGAACCAGATCATGGTTCTAATCCAGGAGGAATGTTGTCTAATATTAAGGATGCTGGAGACCACTATATATTAAATGGAGCTAAAATGTGGATTTCAAATGCGCCTTTTGCTCACCTTGCAGTTGTTTGGGCGAAAAATGAAGAAGGAAGAATTAAAGGAGTTATTGTAGAACGTGAAATGGAAGGATTTGAAACTCCTACGATGCATGGGAAACATTCTTTAAGAGCCTCCACAACCGGAGAGTTAATTTTTAACAATGTAAAAATTCCTAAAGAAAATATTTTACCGGGAAAAGATGGGCTTGGGGCTCCACTACTGTGTTTAGATAGTGCTCGTTATGGCATTGCTTGGGGCGCAATTGGATCTGCATTGGATTGTTACGATTCAGCTTTAAGATATTCAAAAGAAAGAATCCAATTTGACAAACCGATTGCCAGTTTCCAATTAATTCAGAAAAAACTAGCTGAAATGATCACTGAAATTACGAAGGCTCAATTATTAACTTTCCGTTTAGGTCAATTAAGAAATGATGGAAAAGCGACTTCAGCTCAAATTTCTATGGCAAAAAGGAACAATGTTGAGATGGCCTTGAAAGTTGCGAGAGAAGCTCGTCAAATACATGGTGCAATGGGAATTACCAACGAATATTCTATTATGCGACATATGGCCAACCTAGAGTCTGTTATTACTTACGAAGGAACACATGACATCCACTTGTTAATTACTGGCTTGGATGTAACCGGTATTCCTGCTTTTAACTAAGCACTTTTATATTTACTTTTTAAAAGGCGTTCTTATTCCGATAACTATCGGAAAGGGCGCTTTTTTTTTTGAATCATAAATATTTTTATCTATAAAATATGATCGTTTCATACTTTTTTTCCTGCGTCAAAAAAAGTATGCAGAAAAAGACGCTTACTATGCGGCTGCTTTTGATTTTCAATCATTATCAGCGTAAAGCTTAAGTGCCACCGAATAATCTTATCGTGCCTCGAAGCTTTTCGGTCTTACTAAATCTTTTACTAGATGCTTCAATCAATCAAAAAAGGCCGAAAGATGGACTAGCCAGTAAATTCAGTGGTATGAATACTTGCGGTCAAATTTAACAACACGTTAACCTTGTCTTATTCTTAAATAGGAATAGGGTTTCGATTCTCATCAACTTTTACATAGGTATATTGACCTTCTGTTACTTTTATACTGGAACCCTCTTCTCCAAATTCTCGATTCACCCAAGCCTCAATTCCAACTGTTAGCGATGTTCTTCCTTTTTTTATTAGGTAAACATAACAACATAAGGTATCACCCACAAAAACAGGTAATTTAAACGTGGTAGAATCAATGGCAACAGTAACCACCCTGCCTTTTGCAATTTTCCTGCAAAATACACCCCCAGCAATATCCATTTGAGACAACAACCAACCTCCAAAAACATCTCCTGAAGGATTTGTATCCCTTGGCATTGCTAAAACCCTAATTGTTAAATCTCCTTTTTTTTGCTCACTCATTATTTTCGAAATTTAATTATAAAGAACTATTCGTATGGTTTATTATCCCATTCAAAAGTCTCAATTAGGTGTTGAATATCTTCTTTTACAAATTCAAGAACAGGTTGTAATGAGTCATAATTTGGAACGACTTCAAAAAAGACAGAACCAGCAAAAAAATTATCTGTACTGTCTGTCAAGTAAAATATATAATTACAGGCCACATCTCCTTTAATATCAAATGTAGTCCCGAAAACTCTTTTTTCTCCGTTAATATATAATTTCTCATCAATGGCCTGTGCTCTAGATTGGTGTTCAAATGCTTTATTACGATACTCCTCCGTATGCTCGAATAAGTTAGAATCTAACTTTAAATAAGTGCAATAGATGGAAGCTTTGTAATAAGGAAACACAACATTTTGAAAGCATACACCTTCACGTGGTCCTTTTTTATTTTGAACATAAGCATATGTCGGAATTTCAAAACTTGAATTGCACTTTTCTTGATTTCCCTGATAAGACTTCGCTGGAAAATCAATTCTAAAATAACTTTTTGGTTTTGGAATAACATTTCCATCATCACTGCAACCTACCGAAACCGTCAGTAAAACAAGTATATATACTAATAGCCTTTTCATCCGTTCTCTTCTAATTTACCATCTTTGGTTATAGTCACTTTCACCTGTTTTATTCTTCTTTTATCAGCAGCTTCTATTGTAAACGTATAATTCTCAAAACTTATTTTTTCATTTTTTAATAATATCTTGCCAGCTAGCTCAAGACAAAACCCCGCAATGGTATCAGATTCACCTTTTTGGTCTTCAAATTCATCTCCATAAATCCCCATAACCCGATACATATCCATTAAAGGAGTTTTGCCTTCAAAAACATAGTTATTTTCATCTAATTTCGAATAGACTAAATTATCATCATCAAACTCATCGGTAATATCTCCAACGATTTCTTCAAGAACATCTTCTAAGGTAACAATACCAGAAGTTCCACCATACTCATCTACCACGACTGCTATATGTGTTTTTTCTGTTTGAAATTCTTTTAATAGATCGTCTAGTTTTTTATTTTCCGGGATAAATTTAGGCTCTCTAATCAATTTGACCCAATCAAATTCCTCTTCAGAATCTAAATAAACTAATAAATCTTTTACATAGAGAACACCTTCAATGCTATCCAAACTTTCAGAATAAACAGGTAACCGCGAATAACTGCCTTCTATAATAGTTTCTTTTAACTCCTGAAAAGGCATCTCTTGATCTAAAGCAATCATATCAAGTCTAGGAGTCATAATTTGCTTAGCATCCGTTTGACCAAATTTCACAATCCCCTCCAAAATTTTCTTCTCCTCTGTTGTTTCAACTGATTCTTTCGTGAGGTCATAAGCATGCTCTAAATCATCAACAGAGATATTGTCTACTTTTTTCTTAAACCGTTTATCAATTATACTTGTACTCGAAACCAATAAGTTACTGAAAGGTGCAAAAATCATTGATAACAATGAAATTGGAGAACTCATGAATTTAGAAAACGAGAGACTATGTTTAGTTGCGTATACTTTTGGTATTACTTCTCCAAAAAGCAGGATTACAAAAGTTGCTCCAACAACGTTAATTAAAAACAAAGCCGTATCAGGAAGTTCCGAATTAGCAAACACCCCTTTCGTAAAATAATATGAAACCATCACAATAGAGACATTAATAAAATTATTGGCAATTAGTATTGTTGCTAATAATTTTTTAGGTGTTCCTAGTAAATTAATTACACGATTTCCGCTAGTTGTTTTTTCCGAACTCAACGCATCTCTTTTCTTGGCGTCTAAAGAGAAATACGCTACTTCAGATCCAGAAATAAGTGCTGAAAAAACAATGAGCACTAACATCACAACAGAAAGTACTATTAAAATGCTAATAGGTGGTGCTTCCGTCAATAATACAATGGCCTTTTCAGGCATTATCTGCTCAGGTTCCAATTCTTTCTATTTAAAATTAAAAAGGTAAATCGTCATTTTCAGAGTCTGGCTTAGAAAATTCACTCCCTAACGGTTCTTCTTTATTTTTAGGAGCTTTCGTGGGTTGAGAAGGAGATGCAGGTGTAGAATTCGATTCAACTGCCTTCCCTAACATTGTCATATTATCCCCTAATATTTCAGTAGTATATCGAGTATTACCCTCTTGATCTTGCCAAGAACGCGTTCTTAATTTACCTTCAATATAAATTTTTGCTCCTTTCTTTAAATACTTTTCAGCAACCTCTGCCAATCCTCTCCAAAGCACAATATTATGCCATTCTGTATGCGTTACTTTTTCACCCGAATTCTTATCTTTATATGTCTCTCCTGTAGCAATTGAGAAATTACAAACTGCGACACCACTTTCTAGATGTCTAACCTCCGGATCCTTCCCCAAATTCCCAATTAAAATTACTTTATTGATACTTCCTGCCATAAGACAATCTTAATTTATTTAATGAATTTTAAGTTACAAAGTAAAGATAGTTATTTTCCTGCTTACTCAAAGTCAACAGCTTTAATTTTTAATAGATTCTAAATACTTTTCTATTAATCTGGGGATAGCGAACTCGGCAATATCACTTTTCTTTATCTTTTTGCATCCATTCAAACTTGGTAATTCACCGACATGAAACTCCCAAAATTTTGCATAAATCCGTTGGTGACTTAAAACATGTTTATACTGCTCACTTACTTTTAGAAACACTGACTTATTCACGAGTGATTCTTCTAGTTCTAAAGGGGATATAATTTCCTTTTCAGACTCCTGAAGTGGGAATTGATATAAGTTTTGCCAAATATCCTTGGAAACTCGTTTTTGAATATAAAAACTATCGTTATCACCTATTACAATAAAATTAAAATATCTATCCCTTACTTGTATCTTTTTCGCTTTGACAGGGAAAGCTTTAACCGCAGAATTTGCATAGGCAATGCAAGATGTTTGCAATGGACAAGTTTCACAATTTGGGTTTGGAGTGCACTGTAAAGCCCCAAATTCCATAATTGCTTGATTGTGTTCTCCGGGATTTTCACTACTTAAACATTCTTGCGCTAATTCTTGAAATTCTTTTTTTCCAATAGAAGAATCTATTGGGGTACTAATACCAAAATACCGAGATAGCACTCTATAAACATTGCCATCAACAACTGCCTTCTTCTCTCCATAACAAAAAGACGAGATTGCGGCAGCTGTGTATGCTCCAACACCTTTCAGTTTTATAATTTCATCATAGGTTGCAGGAAACACACCATTAAATTCAGACGAAACAATTTTTGCAGTAGCGTGAAGGTTTCGAGCTCGCGAATAATAACCTAAGCCTTGCCATAACTTCAAAACATTATCTTCACTGTCATTTGCCAAATCTTCAATACCTGGGTAACTCTTGACAAACGTATTGTAATAACTTAATCCTTGGGCTACTCTAGTTTGTTGCAGTATTATTTCAGACAACCAAACGTGGTATGGAGAGATTGTATTTCTCCAAGGTAATTCGCGTTTATATTTTGAATACCAGCTGATTAATATGTCAGAAAAGTGCATTTGGTCGAAAAATTGAACACAAATAAAGGAAAAAAACTGATATTTGTTTTAGAGTTGCGCAAATACAATTATATTTGCGCCTTGATTTTAAAAATCTAATTAACTTAATTAACCTAAAATAAGAGCAATGACCAAAGCAGATATTGTAACTGATATTTCGGACAAAACAGGAGTTGAAAAAATTGCAGTTCAGGCAGCTGTAGAAGCATTTATGACAACTATAAAAACTTCTTTAGAGGCAGGAGAAAATGTCTATTTAAGAGGGTTTGGAAGCTTTATTGTAAAAGAAAGAGCAGAAAAAACAGGAAGAAACATATCGAAAAACACTACGATTATTATTCCAGCGCATAACATACCAGCTTTTAAACCTGCTAAAACTTTTGTTGAGAGTGTGAAATCTAAGGTTGCTATAAAGTAATGAGAGTATTAATACATTAAACAATATAGATTATGCCAAGCGGTAAAAAAAGAAAAAGACATAAGATGTCGACTCACAAGCGTAAAAAGCGTCTTCGAAAGAATCGTCACAAGAAGAAAAAATAATTAACAATTAAAATTTGTTGGTTTATACATATTGCTGAGTTTACATAATTTTGGCAGTATGTTTTTGTGTATATACATACTTCATGTTTGTGTTTTACATTCGAATTTTGACAATCAGATTTTTACAGGAAAAAGAACCTTAGTGAATTACGAATTAATAATAAATTCTACTTCCACTGAGGTTGTTCTTGCGCTTTTGAAGGACAAACAATTAATTGAACTTCACAAAGAAAAGCACGATAATGACTTTAGTGTTGGAGATGTGTACGTAGGAAAAGTGCGTAAAATTATTCCTAGTCTGAACGCTGCGTTTATAAACGTAGGCTATGAAAAGGATGCGTTTTTACACTACCTTGACTTAGGACCTCAATACAGGTCTATGAATGGCTATATTCAAAAAACGTTAAAAGGGAAACAGCCAAGTGCAAGTTTAGCCTCTAGTAAAATTGAAGCTGACATAGACAAGCACGGTAAAATTAAAGACATACTATCTTCAAGTCAATTAATAGCTGTTCAAATTGCTAAAGAACCAATTTCATCAAAAGGCCCTAGGCTTACTGCCGAAGTAACCTTAGCTGGAAGATTTGTTGTTTTGGTACCTTTTTCAAACAAAATTTCAATTTCTCAAAAAATTAAAGATCCTGAAGAAAGAGATCGATTAAAAAGATTGCTTTCTAGTATTCGCCCAAAGAATTTTGGCGTAATTATTAGAACCGTTGCCCAAAATAAAAAAGTCGCTGAATTAGACCAGGACTTAAGAGACTTGGTTTCTAAATGGGATAAACTTTACAATAATTTAAAGGGTGGTGTAACACCTCCTAAAAAGGTTCTTGGAGAGTTAAATCGTACTTCGACTGTATTGAGAGATATGCTTTCTTCAAAATTCACAAACATTCATGTTAATGACGAAGCTGTATATGACGAGATTCGTGATTATGTAAAAACTATCTCTCCAGAAAAAGAATCTATAGTTAAACACTATAAAGGAAAAGATGGGATTTTTGAACAGTTTGGGATTAATAAGCAGATTAAAGCCTCTTTCGGTAAAAAGGTATCACTACCATCTGGCGCTTATCTAATTATTGAGCATACTGAGGCTATGCATGTTATTGACGTTAATAGTGGCAATAGAAAATCAACTGGTCAAAGCCAGGAACATAATGCCAGGGAAACGAACATGGAAGTAGTAAATGAAATAGCTCGAATTCTTCGCCTCAGAGATATGGGTGGAATTATTGCTATTGATTTTATCGACATGCATGAAAAGGTAAACAATAAGAATCTTGTTGAAGCCTTGAGAAATGCAATGAAAGAAGATCGCGCGAAGCACAATGTTGCTCCTCCGAGTAAGTTTGGTGTTGTTGAGTTAACACGTCAAAGGGTTCGACCTGAAACCGATATTAAAACAGCTGAAACATGTCCTTCATGCAATGGTTCGGGAGAAGTTCAAGCTTCTATTCTCTTAATCGATGAAATAGAAAACAATCTTCGTTATTTAATTGAGTCAGGGAAACATAAAGACTTTGAACTACACGTTCATCCGTTCGTTGAATCTTATCTTAAAAAGGGAATCAAGAGTCTTAGTAGACAGTGGTGGTTAAAATATAAGAAAAAGATTACTGTTCGAGGTATAACAAAATTCCAATTTTTAGAATACCAATTCGTTAATAATAGTAACGAGAAGATACAGCTATAACTTATTTATCTAGTTTAACCCCTTTTAGATTTATTACTTTTTGGATTTCCTGGTATCCAGAATTACAAGGTACTTTTATCTGATATTCATTAAACACAGCATCCTTCAATGTGTACTGAACAAGATATTCATTACATGGAGCTAGTGTGAATATATAAGACCCAGTTCGTTTGTTGGGTTTAAACTCTTGATAATCTCCATCTAAATTTACATCAGAAACAGTAATTAATATACCTGCTGGCAATTTCTTCTTATCCTCCATTTCTATGTAACCCTTAAGTATAGATACTTGTTCTATTACAACAGTGTCTAAATCTACTTTATAAATATCTTGATGACCTAGTCCATTAACGCCCATTTCGGATGAAAAATATCCTGTTTTACCATCAGCCATTGTAGAAAAAGAAACATCATGATCAACTGTATTTAGGGGGTACCCTAAATTACCTGGCTTACTCCATATAGTATCAGATTCTCTAATGGATTGAAACACATCAAACCCACCCATACTTTCCCTATTGTTTGAACTAAAAAACAAGGTTTTTCCATCGGGATGAATAAAAGGACAAATTTCGTCATATTCAGAATTAATAGAAGAACCTAAATTGGTTGGTAAAGCCCATTCTCCATTTGGAAGTTGTTTACATCTATAAATATCTCCACCTCCGTATCCTTCGGGCCGATCTGACACAAAATAAAATGTTTCTCCGTCAGCTGAAATGGTTGCTCCCGTCTCCCAAGATTTTGAGTTTATATTTTCAACCATTAAAACAGGATCAGAATATTTCTGACCATCTCTTTCAGAGAGGTATAAATTGGCAATATTTTTCACTTCCATTTTAATAAATAGAAACTGTCCATCTGGAGAAGTACTGATCGATGCTTGGTTTGAATTAGGGCTACAAAAACTCATTATTTCTGGTTTACTCCAATCCCCAGAATGCAAATTTCTATACGAAACAAATACATTTTCAAAATGTTTACCATCTTCTGGATTCGTTATTCCCTTATTGGAAAATGCTGGTAGTTCAAAATGGTCTCTTTTAGAAGTGAAAAAAATCATATTTCCATCAGCCGTAACAGCTGGGTTATAATCAGAAAACTCGCTATTTACTGGTTCGCCAATATTTGTAATCAAATAATTTCTTTTTTCCTTCATCAAAACTTTGGCTTTTTCTGATTGAGCCAAAGCTAATCCAGCGGCATCGTACAACTTATTATACTTACCTCCTTTGCGCCTGAAAGATTGGAACCTTTCAATCGCTTTATCAAACTCGGAATTCAAATGGTAAGCAATCCCTAGATAAAATTTCGTTTCTATAGGAGCTTCGTTTTCATCAGATTCTCCATCTTGAAAATCCTTCGATATTTTTTGCTCTGCTTTATCCAAATACTTGAGTGCGTTTAATTTGTCCTTCCCCAATTGGATATAGCACTCGCCTAATTGATAGTTAATATTGTAATTTTGAGGCTGTTCTATCACTAGCATTTTCCATATTTCAATAGCGAATTCAAAATTCCCTTTATCCATCAAAGTGTAAGCTTTTTTAAATTTCATTTTAAACGAACCTTCTTCTTTAAGCTCTTTTAAAATTTCATGATTTATTTGTGCATTTAAAACCCCAACCGAAAACACAATTATTAAAATGGATACAGCTTTACACATTTTCATAAATTAACATCATTTATTATCATAAAATTTAATCCGTAATGGATCAAAAATAATTCAAATAGTGCACTACAACAACATTTTGTTTACTAAATGGACTAAAAGCTCTTTATAAAGCCTATTAGCAGCTTTGATAAATCGCTAAAATCTGTTAATGGCAATGTCTCCGATTTGTCAAATACATCATGATAAGCAGTAATGCCTCCCATGGTGTAAATAAACACCGCTGGAATCTGTCTTTGAGAAAACCAATAATGATCGCTGTTTGAAGCTCTCCCCCTCACCTGGACTTTTTCAACGTATTTATTTTCCAAATTAAGAACTGCTAATTTTTTAAATTCCTTCTTATGAACCGTCCCGTTAACCACGGTTACTCCTTGATCTCCGGTACCCATAATATCACAATTAACAACAAATCGTATATCCTTTAATGGAAACAAGGGATGCTCAACATAATATTTAGACCCAAGAATCCCAGCTTCTTCTGCACCAAAAGCCATAAAAACAATGCTATATTTTGGTTGATTTTCCGAAAAATATTTTGCCATGTAAAGAAGCATTGCTACACCGCTAGCATTATCATTTGCCCCTGGGAAATAAACATCATGACCCATCTGACCTAAATGATCATAATGAGCTGAAATAACGATAAACTTATTCTTTTTTTTCCCCTCAACATAAGCAATTAAATTTTGTGTTTTAATATTTGATTTAAACACGTTATGTATATTTAAGCTAACTTTTTTTGTTGATTTCGGAAGTGTTTTTGATTTGATTTCCACAATTGGAAAAGGCACTTGTTCTTTACCAACGGTCCAAGTAAATTTAGAATCATTTATTTTAAATACAGGAGATTTTTGTGCAATAAACCGTCCTAAATTTCTAAACAACTGCAGTGTATCATTGTCTTGAATTCCTGCATCATCTAAAACATATGCATTCTCATCAAACTGAACATTGTTGTTTTGTAAATCTTCTAAAAACTGAATAATATTGTTTCGATTTATAAACCGCAAATTAAACGCACCTTTTGCAGAACCTGAAACCGAGCTAATCAAGTAATCTATTCCTGTTTCTAACTTATTTTCCTCAACGTAAAGGCTTACCGAATCTGGAAACGTATTCGCTTGAATATTAAAATACTGAAAGTAATTATTATTAAATTTTGATAGTCCAAACTCTTCGAAACGCTTATTAATATAATTTGCCGCTTTTACATGCCCATCATTTACATATCCTCTACCGCAGTATTCTTTGGAGCAGAGTTCTTTTACCACTTTCAATCCAAAATCCTGTTGGGAATATAAGATAGAAGGAATTCCAAATAAAAATAAATAAAGGACTTGTCTCATATAGTATGATTTCCCAATTGTTATGCCATAAAACGCCTTTCTACTAGATCCATAAAATTTAG
>Ga0209631_10003379_pt1 | contig 18417 bp, 10 predicted proteins | sample COG_08_FD_184752 | JGI IMG/M metagenome (GOLD analysis project Ga0209631, IMG submission 184752) | Pelagic Microbial community sample from North Sea - COGITO 998_met_08 (SPAdes) (version 2) | ecosystem: Environmental > Aquatic > Marine > Neritic zone/Coastal water | place: Helgoland, sampling...
GGCGTGACGTCGTGGAACGGCACGGAAGGCTTGGGCGGGATCTTGCTCAGGTTTTCCAGAATCTTGTTGAGGACGCCTTGGAGGTACTCGGGCGTGTTCTGGTTCTCCATGTTGCTCGGCGCGATCTGAAGCTCGTGCGTGGGGCCAAAGTATTCGGAATAGTCGTTCACGGGGAGCTTGTTCTCGAGGTCGTGGCCCAACAGGCAGCCGGTCTCGTACGTCCAGCACCTGGCGACGTTGCGGATGGTGTACCCACCGCCGCCGAGCACGAGGAGCGGCACGCCGAAGGTCTGCATGTACTTGAGGCACTCGCCGTGGCCGCGGATGGAGAGGTTGAAGCACCCGAGCCTGTCGCCGGTGAGCGAGTCCGCGCCCGACTGAAACACCACCGCGTCGGGCTGGTACATCTCCATGACCTTCGCCATCACCGGCTTGAACAGCGCCACGTAGGCCTCGTCGTCGATGCCGTCCTTGAGGGGAACGTTGACGGAGTAGTACTTGCCGCGGTGCTGGCCCACGTCTTGGAGGTGCCCGGTGCCCGGGAAGTACTCGCCAAACTTGTGGAAGGAAACCGTCATGACGCGATCGGTGGTGTAGAAAGCCTCCTCGACGCCGTCTCCGTGGTGGATGTCGATGTCGATGTAGAGCACGCGCTGGTGCGCCTTGAGGAGCTCGAGGATCGCGAGGACGATGTCGTTGACGTAGCAGAACCCCGAGGCTTCGTTCTTCTTCGCGTGGTGCAAGCCCCCCGCCCAGTTGATGACGGTGTCCGTCTTCTTGTGGTTGAGCTGGACCGCGCCGCCCACGGAACCGCCGGTGTAGATCTGGCAGAAGTTGAAGAGGCCGTCGAAGACGGGGCAATCCTCGGCGCAGTTGAAGCGCTTGAGCTGCCTCATGTGCTCGTGCTGGTTATCGGGGGTGATGAGGCGGAGGAACTCGATGTACTCGTCGCTGTGGAACTTGGTCATGTCCTCGGCGGACGCGAGCGCCGGGCGGAACACCTTCATTCGGGGATAGATGAGAGGGTAAGGACGTCAGCGGTGGGTTCATGTTTCGTCGATCGCGCGCGTATCGTGGGGAGGGTGTCGGGGTGGTCCAAAATTAGGTCTGGGGAAATTGAGCGGGTGGGTTTTGCGTTGATATAAATCCAACCGCCAATCTTGGACACCGGGCGCGACGTTCGGGGCGCTCACCTCCATCTCCTTGTATATGCCGTAGTGCAGGAGGAGGTTGTGGGTCATGCGGACACGATGGGGCTTCATCGGGTGACCCTGCCCGTAGTAGAAGTTGCCCACGTCGGGGTCGTAAAAGTACGAGATCTTAGGCTTGCCGCTCATGGTGCACGATGCTGCGCTTGATGCTCTGCCACGGAGGAATGGGGAGAGATGGGTCGGGGCGGTGAGCGGTGGACCCTCGGTGCGACGCGGGGAGATACACGCGACGCGATCGAAGTCGAGGGATGCCGCGCGTGTGGGACCCGGAATCGGACGTCGGGATCGGCTCCCGTCGTTCGCCCGCAGCGATCACGCGCGCGTCGGTCCCGGACGAGGTGTTGCCAACCCTGACGCGCCAGTTCGGGCGGAAAAATCAGCGGTGCCAAGCGGCTCCTTGCCGAGCGGGGGGCGGTATCGGGGTTCGGTCGCGTCGGCGGTGTCGCCGCGGCGGCGCGGGGATCTCGCGAAAACTCACCTCTCGTCGCGTTCGTCTCGACCGAGCGGGACCACCCGGGACGCAGTGCGCGCGCGGGTCTCTGGCTCTCGAGCGCGCGACAATCCCTACATCAGGAAAACGACCCGTCGCCAGTGACCTGACTGGCCTCATACAAAATCGAGTTTGCGGGCGATCTCAATCTCAAAATTGACAATGGGTTTCGGGTTGGACTCGGTCGTTTTCTTTCGCGATTGGTTTGACCGCGAGGTGCCCACAGAAGGCGCCACCGCACACGGGCTCGCGACCGACGAGGCCGAGTGTACGGAGGCGGGATATCCCCGGAGCGTCCGCGTGATACCGGAGCGCGTCGGCCGGGAGACATGTCGAAGGTCACGCCGGTGAGTACCCTCCCATGCCGGACAGCGGTGGACCCGGATTTTGTGTCCAGCGTTCCAACCAACGAGCACCCTCTCCGTCGTCAACCGTCAACGCGGTTCCGATTGGCGCCGTGTCCGAGTGTTTAGAGATGGTCGAGGCGACACCGTCGCCGGACATCGATCGTGAACCCCATGAATCGAGCGTCCGCGTCGTTCCCGTCGCGATCCCACCGTCGTCGCCGCGTCGACTCCGCGTTTCCGGCGCGCGACTCGACGCGCAGGCCGAAAAATCTCAAACCCCGGCAACGGCGATTCTCAACTTTTTCGGTCGGGGGGCGCCCACCCCCGACCCCTTCGCGACGACCCCCCCCGAGCGTGTCTGACCCGAACGCCCTCGCTCCTTTCCATCGACAGATAAAGGGCGGCGCCCCACCCGGTGACGAGGAACCGGAGATGACGGAGGAGGAGCGCCAGCTGGCGGACGGCGTCGCCAAGCTCGCCGAGCTGACCGCCAAGTACGAGGTCTCACCGTTCCTCCTCGACCCGCGGTCCCGGTGGATGAAGCGCTGGGACATCATCATCGGGATGGCGCTGGTGTACACCGCCACGATCACGCCGTACGAGGTGGCGTTCCTGGACAGCAAGGGCGGCGGCGCCACACACGCCGGACTGCCCACGTTTCCAATCTACATCATCAACGTGATCATCGATCTCTTGTTCTTCGCCGACGTCATCGCACACTTTAACCTCATATACTACGACGAGGAGTCGGCGAACGGGATGTACGTCACGGACAGGCAGAAGATCGTGAGGCGGTACGTGCGGGGGTTCTTCGTGGTGGACGTCGTGTCCATCATCCCGTTCCACGAGATGGAATCCGCGGGTGGCCTCAAGGCGCTCAAGCTGCTGCGTCTGCTCAGGCTCGTGAAGCTGCTCCGCATCTTGCGATCGGGGCGCATCTTGAAGAGGCTGGAGGACTCAATGAACGTGAACTACAACGTGCTGTCGCTGGTGAAGTTCATCTTGGGCACGCTGATGATCGCGCACTGGCTGGCGTGCTTCTGGAAGCTCACGGGGAGGACCGTCGCGGAGAAGGATGACTGGGTGACGAATTACTACAGCAACTTTGTCGATTCCGATCTCTTCGCCACGTGCTACGCGGAGACGGAGCTCCCGAACGAGCTGCACGCGTGCATGAACCTGTCGCCGTGGAACATGTACATCGCGGCGCTGTACTGGGCGCTGGTGACGATGAGCACCATCGGCTACGGTGACGTGACGCCCACGAACACGGAGGAGCGATTCTTCGTCATCCTCGCCATGCTCATCGGAACCTCCGTGTTTGCCTACGTCGTCGGCAGCGTGTGCGGCATCGTCGCGAGCATGGACAAGAAGAGCAACGAGCACCACGAGCGCATGGACACCCTCAACGCGATGTCCCGGGAGATGCAGGTTGGCGACGAGCTCCAGATGCGACTGCGCGACTACTTTCGGTACCGACACACCAGCACCAACATCGAGGAGTGGTTCGAGCTGCTCGAGCTCATGTCCCCGTCGCTGCGCGGTGAGGTTGCGCTCAAACAGTGCGGCAGCTGGATCAACAACGTCCCGTTCTTCCACGGCGCCCCCGACGGCTTCATCGTCGACATCGCCCTCAAGCTCAAGACGGAGACGTTTCCGCAAGGGGAGGAAATCGTACACGCCGGGCAAATCTCCACCAAGATGTACATCGTGGAGAGGGGCGTCGTGGGAGGTAAAGGGCGGGTGTTCACCAGCGGGAAGGTGTTCGGGGAGGAGGTGCTGGGCGGCGGATCCCAGGCGGCGTTCACGGCGAGGGCCATGACCTACTGCGACGTATTCGGCCTCCCGGGGACGGATCTCGAGGATACAGCGACAAACTACCCAGCCATGCGGAAGCGCCTGCGGGTGGCGGGGTGCAGGGGGATGATCAAGGACTCGCTCATCGCGTTCGCCCAGGCGTGGGGTCACATCGAGAAGGGCGTCAAGGAGAACCCCAACGGAAGCGTCGAGGAGGCGCAGGTGGATCCGATGGTGTCCGTTCCCGAGCTCGCGGTTGTGCGAAGGAAGGATGACATTTTCAAATTCGCCCTCTCCGTGGCGCGGGACGGCGGGGCGAAACCCGCGCTGCCGTCGGATCCGGCCGGGGCGTTCAGGGCGATTAACCGGACGGTGATCGAGGAGACGGTGGATCCGGGCGGGGATAAGGTGGACAGGGTGCTGAGCGCGGTGGAGCGACTGGAACGGAAGCTCGCGGCGCTGGAGGCCAAGCTGAAATGAAGCGAAGCTGAAATAAAGCTTCGAGGTGTCGTAGGTGACCTCGTGTTTGAGTATTGTGACAAGAGAAGTTTAGCCACTCGTTCTTCCCTCGGAACTCGTGACAAGACTGTTTCTCGGAACTCGTGATAAGGCGCGTGCCAAACACACGATACGACCTCCGTTCCGGGCGGTGGCCGTCGCTCACTCTTCGCACGCGCCACGCAGACGCATCCAACACCGTTTTCTTCCCCCAACCCTCCTCCTCAGGTACCATGCCGTACATGAAGCGCCCCCTTCTCCTCGCCGCGCTCGCGCTCATCGCGTTCGCCGCGCTGCTCAACCCCGCCGCCGCCGGGGAAGCAGCCGCCATGGACCCCGCCGCCGCGAAGTCCATGGACCCCGAAGCCGAGGCTGACGCGCTTCTGATGCCCACGGACGCCGAGGCCGACCCCGCCGCGACCGACGCCGCCGCGACCGAGATGGACATGGAGCCCGATACAGCGGCCGCCGAGGAAGATGGCGAGCCCAAACTCATCGGCGAGACGCTTCAGGCCGAACCCGAGTTCTCCACCCTCGTGGCGCTCGTCACGGCCGCTGAGCCGACCGCCGACGACCTCGCCGCCGAGGGCCCCTTCACCCTGTTCGCGCCCGTCAACCAGGCGTTCACCGACTTCCTCACGACCTCCGGGCTCACCGTCGATGAGGTCCTCGCCAACCCCGACCTCAAGGAAATCCTCGCGCACCACGTGGTCGAAGGTACGCCCCCGATACGACCCATCGGCAACCCCCTTCCAGTTGAACCCTCCGAGGACTTTTTTTTGGCTTTTTTGGTTCTGACAACAAGATTTCTCTCTCTTTCCCTTCGCAGGTAAATACACCGCCGCCGACGTTCTCGCCATGGAGCTCCCCGCCGAGGTCCCCACCCTCGACGGGCACACCATCAAGATCGACAAGACCACCGACGGCGATGTTCTCGTCGCCGGGAACAAGGTTGTCATGCCCGACATCGAGGCGTCCAACGGCGTGATCCACGGCATCGACGGCGTCATCACCGAGACCACCCCGGAGCCGGAGGCGTGAATCGAAGAACCCCAGGACCAGTGCGATGACGACGAACCCACACCACGAACGGATACCGAACAACGACACGCGACGACGACGAACGACGAAGTGACCAGCACGGCGCTGCTTAGCACGCTCTACGCCGCGGTGCTCGTCATGTGAGAGAAGAACGAACGAACCTGTTTGAGAAAGAACGCGAAGAAACACAAAGAGAGGATGGATATACCACCGTGCTTTCGACGGAAACTGATGTGAGCTGTGTGGCCAAGCTCTAAGCCAAGCCCTTCCATCTTGCGCGGTTGCTGGTTGTCCGCATATCGTCCACGTACGACAAATCCTCGCCGTTCGACATCAACAATGATGATTGACGCTGCATCGTGAAGTCGCACGTGTATGAATTTACCACCTCCGGAGAACAACCGCGCGAGCAGAAGGGACACAACTCACATCTTTTGAAATCTAAGCACAGAACGTTCTCTCCACTACACTCGTCGTCTCACCACCGCGTCTACACTCACGTACGAAATAATAAGAGTTGATAACCGAATCGGTCTTCACATTCACAAGCCTAAACGCTTTAGATCCCCGGCGCGGACTGGTGGTCCAGCCGAAACTCGTACGTCCCCGCCTTGGTGATGTACCTCACCCACGGCAGCGCCTGGTACCCGCTCTTCTCAATCACCTTCAGGAACCGCACCTGCACTCCGGACACCGTGAAGTACGGCACCTCAAACTTGACCATCACCGGCGGCTTCTTCTGCCGCGGGCCGTCGTCTTCCAGAGCGCTCACGCTCGGAAGCGAAAACTTTGCCCGCATCTCGACAACCTTCTCACCCGGCACGCTCTTGATCTTCCACAGCATCGCCTCCTGCTCCGGCGCGTACGTCACGCTCCCGAGCGCAGCCTTCACCTCCGGCGTCGTCGCGTCCCCCGGCACCGGGAGCTTCACCTCGACGCCCGTCGCGTTGAGCCGGGATTTGAACTGCGTTCGGAGTTTAACGCTGTATTCCACCCGCGATCGCGACGGCCGCGTCACCTTCGCCTCCACCCATATCAGCGGCTTGACCGGCGTGGTGATCCTGTAGTTCATCAGGTCGAACTGGCCGTCGGGCGGGATGAACGAGATGGTCCGGTCGCTCTCGAACCGCGCCAGCCGCACGCACTGGTGAAACTTGATATCTTCCAGCTCCACGCTCTTACCCCGTGTGCTCTTGTTCTGCGCCTGGAGCATAACCTTATCGTTCAGCCCGAGCTTGCACTCGGGCATACCGCTCAGCTGCGTGCGCATCCGCAGCGCTCCGTTCACCTCGGAGTTCACCACCGCCCCGTTCGCGTTGACCACGCAGACGCAGCTCTCGACGACGTCCAGGAAAACCTCGTTCTTTTGGTACCGGAGTCCTTCCGATCGCCACGACACCGCGTTGGTGACCGCCATCGGAGCCTTTGGCGCGTGCAGCTCGTGCGCGCCGACGGTGATGAACTCGCTAAGGATCTTAGCCTCGGTGAACTGCGGGTACCCGTTGTCCATGACCTCGTCAAGGAGCTCGTAGATGATCACGAAGTTGTCTCGAATGGATTCTTCCTCGAGCTCTTTGAAGTAGTGCGTGAAGATGTCCACGAGTCTGTGGAGGAATGTCACGAGCGCCACCGCGTTGGCGTTCGTGCGCGACAAGGCCAGGAAGTAGAGGTTGCGGTGCTGTATGTACACGAAGGACGTCTGGATGTCTGCGTCGTAGATTATCGGCTTGAGGTCCGCCTCGGACTCGGCGTTGTTCACGATGGAGACGAACCGCTCCACCATGGACGGGTCGGTGTCGCCGCGCCAGTCCCGCATGAGCAGTGTCTTGAGATTGCTGTCCAGAATGTACAGCGAGGAGCACACCGCGGGGTGCTGGGGCTTTCCGAACGACGACATCCTCGCCTCGTCTCTCTAAACCCGTCCGCGCTAATAATTGCTCGACCTAAAGACGACGACCACCTTGTGAACCCCGAGGTTCTCGCCGTGATGCCGGTGCGAAGCTCACGTCGTCGACGCCCCGTTTCCTACTGAACCGTGCGACGCCGCGCGAGCGGTGCTGATCCGAGGTCGCGACCGCGGAAGTGCCCTTCGGTCAGATCCTGGGGTGCAAATGACGACCCTCGATTTTGGCGAACGCTCTGGCGCGCGGCGCTGCTCCGGCAAAATTTTGAACCACTTCTTGCACAGGTGGGATTCAAAGTCGCCACTTCCGAGGGGGGAGCTGCGCGCGTGAACCATGAGCGCCGGTACGGCGGACCCCGAGAGCGTTCGGACGAGCATCACGTCCATGAACGCTCTCCTCGATCCGCTCAAGCATCTCTACCTCAACCTGGCGGACGCCGACGGCAAGACGACGAGGGCCCGGTGCCTCTTCGCGCTCGCCGATACCGGCATCCTGGACGACCTGCCCTGCGCCGACGTCAGTGCCGACCTCGGCCGCGGCTTCTGCGACGACGCCGAGGTGGAGTGGACGTACGAAGACTTCGTGAACGTCCTAGGCGCCGCGATCGCGCACCGCACCGCGCATCGCAAACCCCTCCCGTCGGCGCCAAGGGGCGTCCCGCAGAGGCAACTGCGAGATCTCTTCCACCTCTGCTGCAACGACTTCGACCGCGCGAGGCCCAAGAGCAACGCGTCCAGGCTCACCCTGCACCAGTGGCGCGTCATGTGCGACGGCGCGGACTTGCTCACCCGACGGTTCACCGCCGACGCATCCGCGGTGGTCTTCGCGCGGTGCAGGAAGGGACCCGAGCGCGACCTCGGCCTCGATCAGTTCATCGCGTGCCTCGCGGCCGCGGCGGCGGAGACCGGCCGGACCTTCGAGTCAGTCGTATCCGCGGTGTCCACCTCGCCGCTGATGACGGGCGGCGCCGAGAACGTACCGCCGGCGAAGGAAATCGGCCCGGCGGCGACGAAGGACACGTACAAGACGCCCGGGAAGGTGAGGGTGCCAACCGTCTTCGGGGGTGCCAAGCCAAAGACTCCAGGAGGCGCGTTGAAGACCCCAGGAGCCTCGTTGAAGACCCCGGGAGCCTCGTTGAAGACCCCGGGCGGCGCGATGAAGACCCCAGGAGCCTCGTTGAAGACCCCGGCGGCAGGGTTAGCAGCAGAGGCGCAGTACACGTCCGCGCTCGAAGCCGCCGTCGGCTCGCCCGACCCCGAAACCTTCAAAACGCACGACACCGACGGCGACGGCCTCCTCCACCGCACCGAGCTCGTGACACTCCTGTCCTCCGGGGACGTGGCGTCGATGGACGGCGCGCTGGAGCTCGTCACGAAGCTCTTCGACGACGTGGACCTCGACCGTGACGGCCGGGTTTGCCTCGCGGAGTACGAAGCCTTTTGTAAAAAGGCACAGCGGACGCTTCGCAGGCGGACCATGTCGTCCGCGCACGGGCCCACCGCCGCCGCGCCCGTCCCTCCCGTATACGTCAACGACGCGCAGCTGGAGGAGATGTTCGTGGCGTACTGCGTCGTGGGTGCCGCCAAGACCCCCGCCAAGGACAGGCCCAACAGCGCGGGCGACGCGTCCAAGCCACCGGCCATCGACGAGCGCCGGTTCCTCCGGGCGCTCAAGGATGCAAAGCTCCTCGGCCCGAACTTCGTTCAGCAGCAGGCGCAGCTGTGCTTCCACAGCGCGTGCGGCAAGAACGAGCGCAAGCTGGAGTACCGCGGGTTCTTAAAGGCGTTGGGCGCGGTCGTGGCGCACGCGGGGCTGGGCGTCACCTTCGACTCCGTCGCGGCCGCGGTGAAATCGCTGCCGATCCCGGACAAGCTCTCCCAGCCGGTCATCGAGCCGACGGTGGCGCCGCAGCCGGCGGCGAAAACGCCCGGCGCGCGGCCGTTCAGCGCGCGCGCCTCCATCGGTTCCTTCGGGACGTCGTCGTCATCCGGCGATTCCAGCTTTGGGTCGAATCGGGGCGGATCGGGCAAGACTCCCGGTATTGGGTTCAAGAGCGCCAAACCCAGGCCCAAGAGCGCCAAACCCCGGGTCAGCGTGTCCTTCGCGGACGACGACGACGTCGGTGGATCGGATGCCAAGTCGGTGAAGAAGCCCGCGCCGCCGCCCGCGGCCAAGACGCCCGACGGGGATGACGCCCCGCCGGCGCTCCTCGCCGCGTTTGACCGCCGCGAAGCGGAGGCGCACCCCGAGGCCAAGACCGGATCCATCCCGTACCACCTCGCGCAGCTGGCGCTCGCGGACGTCGCGGGGCTCAACGGCGCGGACGCCGCCGCCGTCGGCGCGGCGTTCCGCGAAACCTTCGAGGGGTTCGCGGTTAAATCCAGGCTCCGCCGCGAGAAGCTGGGCGAATTCGTTCGCAAATTCAACCTCCGCGTCGCCGCCGCCGCCGCCGCGGGCGCGACCCTCGTGCCACCCGTGGAGGTCCCGACGATGTCACAGCCACAGTCGGACGCCATCTCGGGCGTCTTCGACTCCACCGTCGGTGGCTCGATCAGTGCGCCGGAGTTTATGACCCGCGAAGAGTTCACCGCGCTGCTCGCGTCGGCGCGACTCTGCGGCCAAGGCGACGACGCCGAGGACCAAGCCGCGCAGATTACATTTTGCAGATGCGTCAGCGGTAAACCCAGGGGCGAGATGGACTTCGCCGCCTTCGTCACCGCGCTCGCGGCGATCGCGGGGGAGCGCGAGCTCACGTTCTTCCAGGTGGCGGCGCCGGTGGTGGACGCGGCGATGAAGGCGAGGGCGGAGCGGGAGTTGAAAAAAGGGGAGCGGGACACGGCGGCGCCCGATGCCGTCGCGGATGCCGAGCCGACGGAGCCCGAGCCCGAGGCGATGAAGCCCGAGGAGCCGGAAGACCCGACGAAGCCCGAGGAGGTTGAAGAACCTTCGAAGCCCGAGGAGGTTGAAGAACCTTCGAAGCCCGAGGAGCCGACGCCCGTCGCGGCTCCCCCGCTGTCGCCCGATGAACGCGCCGTATGGGCCCAGGAGTTCAAGTCGCACGACGTCGCCCTCGCCGGCGTCATCGACCGCGAGCGCGTCTCCTTCGCGCTCGCCAAGCTCCGACTGCTCGAGGACGTCGACATCTCCCTCGCCGCGGACGATCTCGAGGCGAGCGTCGGGATCGTCGACCCGAACCGGTTAAACGAGTTTGATTTCGACGCCTTTGTCGCCATCGGGTCGAAAATGCGAGCGCTCAAGCTCGGCGGCTGCGCCGGGAGCGCCAAGCCCGTGCCCGTGCAGCGCGAGTACGTCTTCGACGAACACCACGTGTTCGCGGCCAAGTTCGCGCGCATCGCGGACGCCAACGGCGAGATTGACGGGGATTCGTACGCCAAGCTGCTGGAAGTCGCGGGTCTGTGCGGCGGCGGCGTCGCGCTGAGTCTCGGCGGCGCGGGCGTGGTGTTCGCTCGGGCGAGGGCGAGGCACCCGGGGAGTGGACGGCGGGTGCCGTACAGGATTTTCCTCGGCGCGTTGTCGCTGAGCGCGGGGCACTTGGGTCTGAGCTTCGCGGAGGTGGTGGAACGGATCATGGCCACCGAGTTGTAGTCCTGTCGGTTTTGAGTTTGAAGTCGTAACAGTCGTCAAAACGTTCAGTAAACTGATGAATCGCGTCGTTCGCCCCCACAGCTGTGCGCGCGACACCTCCGGCCGCGGAGGTCCCGCCCTGGGTCCTTCCGCGCGGAGGTCCTTCGGTGCACGCCGCGAGGATGGGCGTCAGGGTCTCCAACGACGTGCTCGTGGTGCCGCCGTTCGACTGCGCGTGGCTCTCGAGCCCCGACGTGGAGCACCTGACCACCGCGTCCGCCGAAGGCGGCGAGGGGATCGTCGTGTCCTTCGACGCCAAGGCTGACAGCGACGTCACCGTGATCCTCAAAGGCCGTCCGGACGTGGCCAAGCGGGACGTGGACGACCGACCCGCGCGGCGGCTCGACCACTGGTCGGGGCGGCAGGACGAAGGGCGGCATGACTCCACGTCCACGTACGTCATCATTCTCGGCTCCCATCGCAACTCGCGACTTTGCATCGAGAAGAACGGGGTGGTCGTCGAGCTCGCGAAGGGACCCGGCGTGCCGACGCTTCCCACGCGCGGGCGCGATGCGTTCACCAGATGCTTCGTCAGCTGGCACCCCAGCCGCGGCGCGCTCGTCGTGGGCGCCGGGGAACACGCGAGGCACGCGTGGGTCGACCCTGCGCCCCACACGGAGGCCATCTGCGAGGTCGGCCTGTCCACGTGGGACGACTACGCGCAGTATCGGGACATCGAGATACGCGCGATTGACCCAAACGGCGGATCCGTGGGGAACTCATGGTCCGCGACCCCGATGGACTCGCCTCGCGGGGGCCGCTGGACCACCTCGCCCGTCGGTAACTACGGCGGAAAGCTAACAACGAGCGATGATTCATCCAAAGCTTCGACGAATGCATTGCCGAGCAGCCTGCTCGCCTTGTGCATCGACACGCTCGCGCGACACCTCCCGGCGGCGGCGGCACACGACCCACGCGGGATGCGTGCCATGCCCCCCGAGCACGTCGCCGCGTTGCTGACGCACGATGCGTTGGGCGACTGCGTCGGTTCGGAGGATGAGTTGTGGGTTCGCGTCTCCGCTTGGTGCGTGGGACGGCGGGGCGACGAGGTTCGCGAGGTGTTACCGCACGTTCGGTTCCCCCAGCTCGAGACGGAGACCCTGGACGGGGTTGAGGAGTGGGCGAGGGAGATTCACATGGACCCAGACGCGTTCGAGATGCTTCGAGAGCTCGTCGCGGAGGCTCGGCTGCGGAGCCTTCCAGAGCAATACCGAGACGAGGATTTCGCGTCGCCCCCGGGCTCGCCCCTCGCGGCGCGGCGCATGCAGGTATCGCCGCACGGTTCCTCCGTGCGAATAGCCCCCGCCGCCGCCGAGGGCACATCGCGCCGCGACCGGAGGCTCCGCGCGAGACTCAACGAGCTCGCGTCCATTCGATCCAAACCCAGACGCGGCCACGGATCCGTGCTCTCCTTCATATGCGCCGGCGATTCCAACGGGCTGTTCCAGTACCTCGGGAGGACCGGCGCTAAGGGTGAGGGCGGGCGGGTGACCGACTTCATGAACCCCGCGCGGTTGGGAGCGGTGGAGGTGACCGCCTCGTCGCCCGCGTCGCGCGGAGGGACGTCGCCGCACGACGTCTGCGCCGAGGTAAGTTTATTTTTATTTTTGTACGGGCCATTCGACTGACGCCGTGTTTTGTTCACAGACGTTTAACCGGGTAAACTTCGCGGGCCCGTCGCGGAACTCGGAGACTGGGAAGACGGAGGGCGGTTGGTGGCGCGTGGATTTGGGCCCGAACAAAACTCTTCGGTGCGATTACTACGCGGCGAGACGTAACGGGGAGTTGGAGGGGCAGCCGCGGTGTTGGGAACTGGGTGGGTCGGCGGACGGCGTCGAGTGGTGGTGTTTGAGGCGTCACGAGAACGACGGCGACCTCTCGACGCCGGGGGTTTGGGGCGCGTGGCCCGTGCCTCCGCCGGGGAGCGGACGCGCGTGTCGGTACCTGCGCGTGAGGCTGACGGAAAACACGCACGGGACGGACGGGGACGTGTCGGGGTGGAGGCTGCGGATGTCGAACCTCGAATTTTACGGCAGGCTCTCCACGAAACGGTTGCTTTAACCTTACCACCACGAGTGCGTGAAACGACGTCACGAAACGGCTCACGATCACGCTTGTACTCATACATTTCAAACTGAATTTACTCATACATCTTCCGCCGCCGATCGCCGCCGCGACCCCGACGCCGCCTCACGCGTCCACTTTCCCACCTCCCTCATACATCTTCCGCCGCCCCACTCCGGGGCTCCGTGATCCAGCTCTCCCTCCGGATAAGACGAATTAAAAAACCAAACCAATTGGACTCGACTTAAATCTCATCCATGGTCGCCGCCGTTCCGTCCCACGCCGCCATGCGATGCTTGATGTACCTCAGCGTCAAACCGCCGCCGCCGCCGAAGCCGTCCACGACGCACGCCACGTCGGTGATCTGCGAATCCGCCTGGTGCGCCGTCCTCGCGAGCACGTTGAAGACACCCGCGGCGCCGGCTTCCGCGCACGTCGTCCGTGAAGCCCCGACGAAGATGGCGCGCTCCTTCTGGAACCCCTTCGCCTCGAGCATGCCCCGCATAGCCTCCGCGCTGATCACGCTCCTCGTGCTGGTGCAAAAGACGCCGCTGTCGACGACCATGTCGCTGTTGAACGATTGGCGCTGCAAGTCGCCGCCGACCTCCTCGGCCAGCAGCTCGCCCTTGCGCTGCTTCATCATCGCCTGCATCTGCTTCTGAACGTCGAGGTCCGTCGCCCCGTCCGGTTTACCCACCGGCTGCATCTGCTCCTCGCGGCTCGAAGAACGACGATCGTTGTTGTTGACCTCAGTGCCGTTGGCGGTGACGTCCCGGACGATGTTATTCGTCGCGCGGTAGTTCTCGAACGCCTCGAACGCGCACCCCTCGATCTGCTCGTGTCCCGCGCATTGCGTCACCGCGGCGGCCCGCAGGGGTCCGATGGCTTCTAAAACCGCGTTGAGCACGCCCTCCTCCGGCGCGGAAGCCGTGGCGCCCACAAAGACAACCTGCGCGCCATCCTCGAGGAGGCACTCGTCGAGGAAGTCGAGCGCACCTTTGCGGAGCTTCAAGCGTCCTTCGGAGACGATGGATGCGAGTGCTTCGTTTTTCTTCGCGACGACCTGGTCGATCCACTCTAGCCGTCGCCGCGCGAGGAGTTCGCGGTTTAGGGGATCGCGCGACGCGGCGGCCTGGATCGCGGCAGCCTGCGCGGCGACGGACGCGGCGTCGGCGTCACGATCCCCCTCGGAGCCTGCGCTCGAGGGAGGGACGCCGATGGAGAGCGCGGCTCGGCCGACTTCGTCGGGGATGTGCGCGGTCGGGTCGCGGAGCTCGGGGGTTGGGTACCCGTAGAAGTGAAAGTACCGCTCGACCATCCCTTCCGCGGTGCCCCCGCCGGTGCGGAGCAGCGAGAGGTACCGATCCTCCGACCAGGACGCGCCCTCCATGCCGAGCGCGACGAAGGCTTCGTTGAACGCCAGTCTGTGAAGGTCGCAGTGGACGTCGCAGAGCACGCCGTCCACCTCGACGACCACGAGCAAGGGCTCGGCCGCCGCGGGGGGGTCGTGCTCGTTCGAGGCGCGGGACGAGACGACCCGGTGCCCGCGATCGGGGCGTCCGATCGCGCGGGTGTTGAGCCCGGGGTTTCGAAACGCGCGGGAAGATTGGCCGTTCGAGCGCGTCGAAGACGACGATCCGCGCGCCATCGCGCGGCACGGCGCGAACGACGACGCGACCGCGGCCATCATTTGCGCGTCGCTCGTGTGAGGGATTAATTCGTCGACGCAAAGTCAAAAGTGAAGCGTCGATGGGGACGCGTTCGCGGTGGCGCGATGCGGCGTGTTTCACGTGCGCCAAGTCTCGAACGGACGCGTGTCGCCGCGAGGTACACCTCGGGCTTTGGTGTTCACGCGCGCGATGAGGCGATGAAGCCGTTCGCGTGTACGCACAGTGGCCGCGATGCCGCGTCACCAAGCCGTTGCACTCCCACAAGCAACGCTTTATTTTCCCTTTCCCGCGAGTTCAAAAAAATCAACGACGCGAGGGGCGTTTGATGGACACTCGTTGCTGCCACGTCCGCACCCATCCCGCGCGAAATTTCTTGAGTATAGACCCCCGATCTTGAGTCATTGACCTCCAGTGAATTGGCAAATTGGAGAATTCCCAATTTTCGCCGAACCTCCTCTCCGCTCGGCAACCTTTTTCGTTGTTGGTTGGCAGAGAGCAGAGATCCTACTTTTCGCTGCAGGCCTTTGCCAAACGGCGCGCCCCAACCGGCGGGGGCGAGGCCACCCCCCGGCGGCTGAACCAACACATTCGATCGATGTCGGACGGGTTCGCCGCCGCGCAGGCTCGGAAGGAAGCCTACCTCGCGTCGCTCATCTTGCAGGACGTGGAGCGGCGCGGCGAGGCGGTGAAAGAGCGCGGGGTGTCCGCGTGGGCGCATCGCCCAAAGAACAGGGAGCAGGTGAACGAGCGCTTCCTGCGGAACACGCTGCGGGGCGTGAGCTCCAACAACAGGCGCGCGGAGAGAAGCGCGGCGGGGCGGTCGGGAAGCCCGGTGCGGAGCCAAGGAGCCAAGCGGGGTCGCGATACACACGACGGGATGGCGGACCGAGGGCGCGGTGACAGATCAGGTGCCCATCAGAAGGGGTCATTAGAAGTAGAAGAGGGCACCTCTGCTGGGTCCTCATCCTCGGACGCGTCCTCGTCCGAATCCGAGCGCGATACCCGGCCGGACGATACGGAAAAAGGACGAGGGATGAAGGATGATGAACTCGCCGCGTTCCTGTCCAGGCCGCGGGTCAAGCGCGGCAGGGGCGCCGTCGGATCGCGAGCGGACGAACCCGGCCCGTTTCTGCCGAGGTCGTCGAGTGCGCACTCTGGACGTCATCACGCGTCGTCGTCGCATACGGTGCGGGGGTACTCGCTCGTGCTGCCCGACGAGGCTACCCGACGCGACGACGCGACGATCGCGGCGATGCGCGAGAAGGCTGAGAAGAAGACGCGGAAGAAGGCGGAGAAGAAGGAACGGAAGGAGCGCAAACGGACGCGAAAGGAGGGCGTCAAGGCCGGGAAAGCGAGTCCGAAGAAGCGAAAGAGGTGAGAGTTAGTCATCACTCGCGAGGTGCACTTCTCTCAATTAGAAAACTTGCGTACGCGCCCGCTACTGGGCCCGGCGAGCCGGTGGCTCAGATAGAATACATTCGTAGCGGTCGCACTCGTCCCAGTGTCAAATCACAAATACAAGAACTGAAGCAGTTACATCGGCGCAGGGAGTCCGCGTCCGTAATATCGGCGGAGCTTCAAGCGCCGGGGGGGGTCATCAGTCGACGGAAACCATCCACAAAAGCGAACCGAACCGTCGTCCATCACAGCGGACCCTCCGCGCCGAATTGGGGCGGCGTATCGTATCCCAGGTTCCCAGGCGTTGGATACCCGAGCCTGCCACGCATGGTGGCCCACATGCTCTCGCCCATCACGTCGCCCGCTCGAGCCGATGCGTTGACGAGCGCCAGAGTATTCGCCGCGGAAGCCGCCGCGACGGTCCATCCCCCGGCCGCCACCTCCGCGTTCAGCTGCCCGGACATCCAGCCGCAGTACCCCACGAACACCATCAAGCTGGGCTCGTGCTCTGTTGACGTGGATCGAGGTGGGAGGTCAGTGGGAGTCCCAGGGGGGGGAATGAATGATCACGAGAGGAGAAAAAAGTTGGACCAAAAAGCGAAGGGGGGTTTCAAGGATGATGCCACGCACCCGGCTTGACTGCGCTGAAGTCGCTGACGTGCCAGAGCCCCGGGAAGACCTCTGAGGTGGCCCCGTCCAACCTCGTGTGCGACAGCGCGACGAGGCACCTCGCGCCCTTCTCCGTGCCCATCGGGCCGCCCATGCTCACGTGCCTGTTCGCGAGCACTCGGTGGTGCGGCGCGCTGTAGTCAATCTCGGGCACGACGTTTTTGAGCTGCGCGTTGGTTGGCCTGTTCAGGATGACCCCGGTGCTCCCTTCCGAGTCGTGGTTCAGGACGAGGACGACGGAGTGCCTCCACCAGCCTTCCTCGGTATCGGGCGCCAGCAGCAGGCAGCCGGTCTCAGCCTCCGGGAGGACGTGCGCCCAGTCCCCGGGGGTGATCTTCGAAGCTTGCCTGCGTGTGTAGGCTGTGGATGCGGCGGTGAGGTTCGTGACGACGTGGTTCGCCTGTTGCTGCTGTTGGTTGACGCGCTGGCGGTGCGCGTGCTCCTGGTTGACCAGCGCCGCTCTGTGAATTTGGGTAAAGGGGTCATCGACGTCAATGTCTGCGGTTTACATTGGAGGTTGGGTTCGAGACGCGCGTGCCGTGGGCGGGGCGCGCGTTCTGGGAATTCACGACGTGCAATGAAAACAGAGGAAAAAGTGTCGGGGAATCTGCGTTTCGGGGCGGGGGCGTTTCGCGACGCGACGCGGGTCACGGACGTACCTGAAGGCGCGCCAATCCCCTTTGACCTCGACGGTATCGGAGTGACTCTCATCACCCATGGCGCGGCATTTCACCGGACCCACGGCGCGCTTCCCGCCCACCACACATCTCGGTCGCCTCCGCTTCGCCCCGAGGGGTTGTATCGCCCGCTGCGCGATAGCCTGCATTTCTCTTTTTTAGTTGCCGCGGGGGTTTCCCGTGTCGCGTGCGTGCGGCCGGTGTCTGTGGTGGCGACCGGGTTTGAACGTGTCTGACTCGCGTGTGCGGTACGCGAGGACTTCCCGTTGGCTCGTGCGTGCGCGTGCGCGGTGCGACGAGGCGTCAGGGCGGTCTGGGAAAGGCCCTCCACCGCTCCGAGACCCGTCTCTGAGTTTTTACGCTTTTTTTTCGTAGCCCAACGAGATATTTTTCGCGGTGGAATCGAGGGCAGATCTGGGCGCCGGCCACGAGGACGAAAAATCCCACGGCGGTTTGGCAATTTCGCCAATTTCCACACAGGCAATCTGGTGTGGTTTCACGGTCGAAATGCGGCGAAAGAAAAAACCTTCGTCAGACTGCCCTCCAGTCGCTGACGAGGATTGCCGTTCCAATCGCACAGCCGTTGGATTGGGTCTGGTGTGACCCTTCGTTCAGTGAAAAAGGTGCCGTCGGCGGACACGTGCCCGCACTGAGATCTTAGAACACACGCACGACACACGCCTTCACGTGTATACGCACGCAATGGACGGACCCTCCGATGCCGAGAAGCTCCCCGTCACGGTACGTACAGTAACACCGCTCGGGTCACGCCGTCGGATCACCCGCGTTCGAAGCGAAGCCGCCGTCGCTTCCCCGATCGAAAGCCGCCGTCGCTTCAATTGTCTTTTCTTCCGACGGTGATCTGACCGGTCTTGAAGCGGGACGAGTGCGACGACGACGCCAGTCTACCCGGACACCGCATCACGCCTCATGTTTACTCTGCCACGAACATGTTTAACGCGGCACTGACCAAAGCACTGACCGAACACGCGCTGACCCCGAACAT